>Ga0326511_10000070_pt1 | contig 73953 bp, 89 predicted proteins | sample 0_2496_0518_D_FD_203701 | JGI IMG/M metagenome (GOLD analysis project Ga0326511, IMG submission 203701) | Bovine rumen microbial communities from UC Davis, California, United States - 0_2496_0518 | ecosystem: Host-associated > Mammals > Digestive system > Stomach > Rumen | place: USA...
GATAATGGTGGTTATTTAGGTGGTTGGAGATTAGAGCCTTTAGCCATTTATACTACATCTACATCTACAAGTGAAAAAATTACCTTACCTACTGGAGCGCAGAATAGTAATTTAATTCTTTCAAAAGAAGGAGCTATTTTAGGTCCAAAAGAAACTAATAGTAAATTCACCAATTTTAGTCCTAATAGTCGTATTTGGGAAATTAGTAATAATGGTGTAGCTTATTTTTCAGATGTGCATATTAGTAATAGAAATAAAGTTGGTAATAAATTTACTTGGACAGGCTATTTACCATCAGATACTCAACAGACAAATCCAATTAAAATTTTTGAGTTAACAGATACAGGTAGTAATATTGGTGGTTGGAATATTACTGATACAACTTTAAGTTCAGGAATTGTTAATATTGATAGTAGTGCTGCAGGTAGTAATACTAATTCAGTCATTTCTATTGGAGAAGCTTTAAGAATTTATGGAAATGGTGATATCAATGTTAGTAATATTACTTCTGGTGGTTCTGGTAGTTTTAATGGTAGTTTATCTGGTACTAATTGTTCATTTGGATCTGGAACTATTGGCCCAGCTAACTTTGGCGATGTATTTAATATTCCTTCTGGTAAAATGCAATTTGGTGGAGAAGTAGTCACTTTAAATGACTTGACTGCGGTGACTGGATTAACTTTAAAAATTTCTACAGTAAGTATTGGAGCTAATGATAGAAATATTGACGGTACTATATCTGGAGATATTACGGGTTTATCTTTTACGAATGGAACTATTGTGAATGGTAGCGCCACTATAGGAGGCAAATCTGGTTCTTGTAGTGGTTCAGTATCAGGATCCATATCAAATGGAAGTATTTCTAATGGGAAGTGCACGATTACACTTCCTAGAAATTTAACGGTAGGGATTTCTTATTCAGGTACTTTAGCTACTAGAAGTGTTAAAGTAATGTCTACAAGTGATTCTTGGGGCGGCACGTCGGGGACAGCCCCTGTTGTAACGGAGGATGCATAATAAATGCAAGAACAAGATTTTAAAATTTATAGTTTTTATGAGCAATTACGAGCTTTAATTAATAATGCTCAATTAAGTCCTGGAATTATACAAATGATTTTAACTATGACTCAACAAGAGATTCAACAATTATATATTAAAAATGTAAATGTTTTTATGCATGAACATCAAATTGTAGAAGAAAGAGAAATCCCATTCGGTGGCACTGTAGGAATAGATCCTATTACTGGAAAATTAGATGAATCTCAACAAGAAATTAAATTACAGACAGATGATCCAGCATTACAACAAACAGCTACGAATGTTAATTTTAAAACATTAGATCAATTAGCTGGTCAAGAATAAATCATTTAATCCTTTCCCTTTTTAAACTTATTAGTAAAGGATTCTGCATGGGAGGGTTAATATGGTTGAATTACTTACCACTTATGAGTTAAGTGAAATCCTCATATTTATAGTCTTACTTGCAGTAGCTTTTAAGGGTGTATCTTCTTTTATAGATTGGGCGCGTGATAAACGCAAAAAAATTACTTTAAAAGAGATGCAGCCAGATGAATTAGCAAAACAAATTGCACAAGAGACTAAAGAAAGAGACAAACAGATCCAAGAATTAAGAATTCAAAGGGAAAAAGAAGGAGCTGAATTGCGGCAGCAGATTGTTGGAATTGCAGCTCAAGTATCTAATTTAACAGATAAAATTAATTTATTAGTTGAATCAGATAAGGATGATATAAAAGCTTTTATAACGCGGGAATATCATTATTTTTGTGAACAAAAAGGTTGGATTGATGATTATAGCATGGATTGTATAGAAAGACGTTATAGTCATTATGTAGAAGAAAAAGGTAATAGTTTTGTTAAACACTTAATGGAACAGTTAAGAGCATTACCTAGAAAACCACCTAAAAATTAAAAATGCGCGGCGGTTGCTTTGGCTAGGATCAGAGCAACCGCCGCAGAGATAAAAGGAGGCAAAAATATGGCAGAAAGATTATACCCACCAGTATTGAGTTATTCATTGCCAGCTTTTGCAATTCAAACAAACACGGACACTACAACAGTTAGAATATATTTTGCCTTATCAGACTATTCTTCTAATAGTAATACGTCTGTACAAATGACAGTTCGTTATCAGGATAATAATGAAAATGCTTTAAATATTGAGACTTATAAAGGAAGAGTTAAAGCATTTGAAACATATTCTATAGACAACGAAAAAATTACACAAAGAGATAAATATTATGTTGAATTATTAAGCACAGATTTACAAAATGGTTTTACTGTAGATAGAATTTATAAAATTCAACTTAGATTTTCTTCTATATATACTGATGTGGGGCCAGATACAACCTGGTTAAATAGTAATTTATCTAGCTTTTCTGAATGGTCAACAGTGTGTTTAATTAAGCCTATTTCTAAGCCATCTTATTCTATTATGGGATTAGATGCAGGGGGAGGTAGCTCTTCTTTATCGACTTATACGACTGTTGATTCTATTTTTACAATTACTTATAATCAAGGTGAAAGCAATGAATTACTAAAATCATGGAGAACTGTTCTTTATAATAGTAATAAAACTACTATTTTAGCAGATAGCGGTTGGAAAACTTATACTAATTATGATTATCTTCCAGTAGATAGTAGTAATACTGTTACATTCGATAGCATTTTACCTTATATAATGCAAGCTGGAAATGATTATGTATTAAGGTTATCAATAGAAACTCGTAATGGATATACATCTACAACAGATTATGCCTTTACTTGTTATCCTGTTTTAAGTAATGATTTTGTGGGTAACATCACATTACAAATGAATGAAGAAGAAGGATATGCAACTTTACATGTAACTAGTGAAACTCCTTATTCAACTAATTTGGTTTTAAGGCGGAGTTCTTCTGAAAGTAATTTTACTATTTGGGAGGATGTAGCTTTAAAAGTTTTAACTAATGAAGCTGTGAATTGGACTTATAAAGATTTTACAATTGAATCTGGAATTTGGTACAGATATGGAGTTCAAATACGTGATATAGCAGGCCGCCGCGGATCTTTAACTGTTATATCTTCTATTGAAATGGCAGAATTTGAGCATGCTTTTCTTTTAGGTGAGAATAATCAGCAACTAAAATTAAAATATGATTTTAACATTTCTTCAGCTAATGTTACGGTATCAGAGTCTAAAGTAGATACAATAGGATCTAAATATCCTTTTATTCGTAGGAATGGGCATATGTATTATCGTACTTTTCAATGTACAGGATTAATTACTGGGTATATGGATACAGATGAACATTTGTTTACAACAGAAGCAGAATTATATCATAATAATCAAAATCGTTATCGTGCAGTTAGAACAGCTGTTGATGCTATTTCAACATCATATGATTATACTTATGAACGTGAATTTCGTGAAAAGGTTCAAGAATTTTTATATGATAATAAAATAAAATTATATAAATCTCTTCAAGAAGGAAATATGCTAGTAAAAATTATGAATGTTTCCTTGTCTCCTAAAAATGAATTAGGCAGATTATTATATAGTTTTTCTGCATTAGTAGTAGAAATTGATGAACCAACATTAGCTAACCTTCAAACTTATAATTTACAACCTATTGCTACTTACGAAAGTTCTATTGAATTTTCTGAAGCTTTATTAGGGCAGTTAAGTAATTATGATGGATATGATAAAGGCAGTATTGATAATACTGGAGTAGAAGTATCAATTCCTCGATATACCACTTATAAAGCTAATGAAAATATTGTTCAAAGAATTGGTAAAAAATATGGATGGCAATATGGTGAAAAAATTATTAAAAATCCTATTAATAATATTTTAGTTAATGATTTTCGATTAACATATATTAGAATTGAATTAGAAAGTGAACCGTATTTAATTTATAAATATGAAAAGAATTTAATGCCATGGAGAAATACCAAATATGCGAAAAACCCTAGTATCAAATACCCAGGTACAATAATTTTAGGATGGATAATTAATTTTTCTGGATCTAAAATTTTAGTTCAACCACCTAACAATATTTATGAATTAAATGTAGAAAATTTAATTTTACCATCTAATACAACTATTTCTTTTCCAGTAGCAACATCTGCAACTATTTATTATACAATTGAATTAAATGAAGAATTTAACTCAGCTTCTATAGTTCCATTAGAATTATCTTATAATAATATAATTGGACAATTGAATCGTGTATTTGAGCCTAATCTTTTATCTGAAGATATCATTCAATTATTAGCAACAAAATATCAATTTACGGATTTTGCTAATAATGTTAAATATAATTTAAATAGAGTGCTTAGACTTGATATTGAAGCAGATCCTGGAACAGTTATTTATGCAAGAAGCTCTGTAATGCCATCTACTAATCCTACAAAATTTGTATTGAATGAAACAGGTAGATTATTATTAGAACCTAATATTAGTGAAGTTAATATTGTTACAGCTAGTTTTAGCGGTAAACAAATTGATTTAAGATATTTATATCCAATTTACTCTTGGAATTCTATTGATGACCATACTTTAAAAGCAATTCAAACTTTTAATAGAAATCATAATAAAGGTTCAACACGTCCAGCTACGCCTGTCACATACGATTTTTATACAGAAAATGGTTTATATTATATGTATTATAATAGAAGATGGAATCAAGCTCAGAGTATTACAAAAGTAGACGCAAATGATATATTAACTACATACGTATGGGAAATTGCTTGTCCTGTGCGGGCATTAGTTAATTATGAGCTACAACAGCAGAGAGGTAAATATGAATCGGTGCTAAATGGATGATTTTTTACAAGATCAAGTATTTTTAGATCAATTAGATAGTCTAAAATTAAAAGAACAATTTGTTCGTTTTACTATTTTAGACTACCATGAAAATCCTATTAAAGAAATTCAAGGAAGAGTAACTAATGGTAGTCTTAATTTAAGTGGTACGTCTTCTCTGCGTAGGACTGCAAATTTATCGTTGTTTGCAGAAGAAAAAGAAAATGATTTAAGTCAAATCGACAATGATTTATCTATTAATCGAAAGATTAAATTAGAAATTGGCTTTACGAATAGCGTGCCTGATTATATTTATCAAACATATGATCAAACTACAAATATTACTAGTTTACAAACTATTAATTATCGTGAAAAATATGGAGATATTATTTGGTTTAAATTAGGAATTTTTGTTATTTTTGATCCTAATATTTCTCATAATATAAATGGAGTTAGTATTTCAGTTTCTTTAAAAGATAAAATGTGCTTATTAAATGGAGATGCGGGAGGGGTGCTTCCCGCAAGCACAGAATTTCATACACGTGAGCAAGAAGATGAAAATGGATTAGTTACTGTTGATAATCCTACCATTAGACAGATTATACAAGAAGTAGTCCAGCATTGGGGCGGTGAAGACCCCGCTCGTATTATTATAGAAGATGTGGATGAACGTATTAAGCAAGTAATGAGATGGATGGGCGAAGATCCATTATATTATTATGTGGTTATCAATGAAAAAGGTAAATCTCAATCTTATTATAGTTTGACTAAACCTACGTCATATAGTCAATTAGTTACAATTAATTATGGAGATGAAGCTGGATTTATTTTAACTGATTTTATTTATCCTGGAGAATTAATTGGAGATGCAGGTAGTACAGTTACTAATATTTTAGATAAAATTATTAGTATATTAGGTAATTTTGAATATTTTTATGATGTTAATGGAAATTTTCATTTTCAAGAAATTAAAAATTATTTAAATATTACTTATACTACTCAAGCTTTTAAAGAAAATTCTGTAGATAAGATTGATTATGACGCAGATTTTGTTGGCGGCAAAGCTGCTTATACTTTTGCTGGATCTAAATTAATTTCATCTTTTGCTAATACTCCTAAATATAGTAATGTTAAAAATGATTTTATAATATGGGGTGTTAGAAAGTCTATAGATGGTTCTGAAGTTCCAATTAGGTATCATTTAGCTATTGATAAAATTCCAGAAGTTGGTCAAACTCACTCAGTTACATGGTATGAGGATGAATTTGGAGTTAAACGTGCTAAAGTATGGTTAACTAATCCTCCTAGTACTGGTAGCACAACATTTACATCTCAAGATTATCGTGAAGAATTATATATGCAAGGTGTAGCAGCATCTTCAACAGGGTCTGATTATCCATATTATTTTACTGAATTAGTTTGGGAATTACCTAAATATTGGGATTTTGGTAAACATGCTTATAAAAAAGAATATTGTGATAATCCTAGTAAAATTGATTTTTTCTTAGATATTATTGATATAGGCTCAGAAGTTGGAAAGTATGGCGTTCCTAATATTGGCCGCAGAGGAAAAGTTGTATCTGATGACAAAATTAATTGTGTATTTGAACAAACAGTCCCTGATGTTGTTATAATAAATATAAATGGTACTAGTGATGAAATGAATGCTTTAAGAACTGAATGTAGTTCTCTTGGCCAAGATTATGCACAGGTATCAGACGCTATTTATTCTATGCTTAGTATTGGTGGAATTCAAAATTCTTGTTATCAAAGAATGTGTGAGCTATTATATGAATTTACAAATATGAATAATAGCATTACAATTCAAGCATTACCTATTTATTATTTAGAACCTAATATTAGAATTAATGTACAAGACCCAGCTTCTGGAATTTATGGAGATTATATGATTCAAACTATTTCTTTACCATTAGGTATTGATGGGATGATGAGTATAACTGCAAATAAAGCTTTGCAAAAGATTTAAGGAGATAAAAGGATATGGCTAAAAAAATAGGTCAAATATTATATAATGGAAAAACTACATATTTAGACAAAAGGGACTTGAAGTTTGGCACGACTCAAACAACAGTAGGTAATACTAATTTTGATGATTTAGTTATTAACTTAATTAACGGAAAATTTGTTCAAGGGACTACTTATTATTTAAGATTAAACATAAAACGTATTAATATTAATGATAATTATGGAGTTGTTAAGACAGGATCTGATAATGATCCCCATTATCAAAATATTGAATGTAAATTATACAGTGATGATAATTTATCTTATCAAACTTTAGGAGAGTTATTAGTTATTGAACCATATCAAAGCATTGACGCCTCTTCAGTTGATAATGAAGGTGAATTTTTAGACTGGTGCGAGGAACGTGATCCAGAAACTTCTATGTCTACCGGAGCTAAAGCTTATTATGATGCTTTAGTTACTCGACACAATCAAGACAGAACAACACAGTCAAGTGCAATTCGTACAAATAAACAAGTTGTAGAATTAATTTTTACTCCATATCTTACTTCTTCACAAATCGTATTTGAGTTAAGACGTGTTGCATATGATTATAGTAATTCTACATCAAAGCGAATTGTTGCGGTAGATACCGGTAACGATGGCTATGATTATGATGCAGCTATTATTAAGAATATTTTACCTCATACATGTGATAAAATTGGTATTCAAACTACTCCAGGATCTTTAGTTATTATTAATGGAGAAGGTATGCGAGTAGGTAAAAGTGGTATTATGGAAATTAATAGCGGTATTGCAATTAATTCTGTTGGGTTTGCAGCGCCCAATAGAGAGATCAATAATTTTATTTTAGATTATATTTATACAGAATAAGGGAGGTCTTTAAGTTATGTATGAATCATTTTATGGTGGCAAACAAGGCCGCTCTTATGCAATAGTTGCTAGATATAATAGTATCTATGATATGTTCCTAGCTTTTTCAGGCGGAGATAATTATACCGATGTTAGTTATGATGAATATGTCATTATTGATACTATTTTACAAAATAACCAAAAAAATAATCCAGAAAATGGTATTATTTATCGCAGAGGTTATAATTATAATGATGCTTTTTACTTTAGCGATGAAAATAAAGAAGTTTCTTATACTACTTTAGAAAAAAATAGATTAATTAATGTTACATTACGCGGGGCAGAACTAGGTGTTTCGTATGATTGGATCTGGGATAATGATAGAAACAGTCTAGACAATGGATCTACATATGCAACTACTAACACAATTGCTGTCCCTAAATTTTATGATTTTAAATATACTCTTAGTGATGATGGTGAAGGAAATATTGTTGCTACAATCATTAAAGGGAATTTAAATGAAAAGTGGAGCGCAGCCTGGGAAGAGTATGTTACTAATCCTGGTGGTGGAGCTATTTATATAGGCCAGATTGTGGGACCTGAAGGGGGCGTCCCTGAGATCCACATGATATCCTGGGATGAATATCAACAAGCAGCTGCCGCCGCAGAAACAGAAGAAGTAAAAAATACGTTTGCAATTCAACCAGTACCAGGATATGATTCTACTCATACTGGGACTATTGATCCTAATACAGGATTAGATGAAGATGGATATGATGTTAATCATTTTCATGATAAAATTCAATATGCATATTGTGTAATTCGTGATAGTCGTGGAAATATCACAGGCACATATCTTTCTTTTGATTTTCCTTATACAGTTTTTGCTTTTGATGCTAGCTCTATTTCTCCATATGATTCACGAGGAAGCTTAGATCCAGAGACTCATCAATGGAGTTATATAAATTTAATTGAAGAAAATGATGGTCCTGATGGTTCTAAAGATCATCCATTTTATAAATCTTATCATATTGATGTTCCTTCTGGTATTCATGGAGCAGATGTTAATGATTTTATTATTCAATCTTATGATCAAGATGTTTATGATGAAAATGGTAATTATCTTGATGCAGCTATTTCTGATAAAACAGATGATCGTGAGAATCCTTTTTTAAATGATAATTATTCTAACCAATATTTAACATATACTATTAGAGATTATAATGCAACTGAAAAAGGAGAGCCTCAAGAGCGGCAAGTAATTGCTCCTTATAAAGTAATTGCTAATTTAGATACTAGTAAAAAAATAGATCCAGAAGTTAATAATCCTAATTATCAGCATAATTTTCCAAAAGAAATTACTTTGAATTTTACTCATGGAAAACCAATCACTGTAAAATATCCAGTTATTGAGCGGATATGGCAACAAACTGAAAATGCAGATGATACAGATATAGCTTATGGTGGCGGTAAATTACAAAAACATCATTTATATGTATTGTTTTCTACTGAGTCACGGCCTCGTGATTTAGGATTAGTTAAGTATGTACAGAGGCTTTGGGTACAAGAAAATAATGATTCTACTCAAAAAGATTCTGATGGGAACGATTTAACTGAAAATTGTGTTTATATTCAATTAACTGGCGAAGATCATCCTATATGTTTAGGCTTAATTAAAAAGGTAGAGAATATTTGGACTCAGTTAGCAGATGATAATACTCAGACTGATGCTAATGAGAATCCCTTATTAGCAGATTATACATATGTACAGTTGACTAATGAGGAACGTCCAAGGAATCTTGGTTATATTACTAAGATTACTGAAGTTAGTAGAAATAGTGAAGACAAACAATTCTATACTCATTTTAATTATCTTGAGCAAAATGGCGAGATTATTCGTGGGGCTGCAACAGTTTTACCCGTCGCAGAAATTGCTGATATAAAATTAAATGGGGACCTTGTTCTGGTTGGTTATCGGAATTTAAGCCCGGAAGATTTAACTGATTTTCCTGAGCAATTAATTACTCAAGAAAATGGATTAACTTATATAAATCTTGGTGCGGTTGTTAAAGGTAATCATATTTTAACCAATTTTACTACATATGCTGAACTATATGAACAATATCCTCGTGGGTTAGAAAGAGATACAGATGGCAATCCAGTAGGAGGGCGTGAAAATCGTGCAGGATGGTTAGTAACAGTTGGTCATGATGTTGATATTGTTATTGATACCACTACTAATAAAAAAGTAGCGGCAGAAGATGCAATTATTCAGAATGGTGAGATTATTTTACCTGTGGGATCACAATATGCAGATACTTCTAATTTAGCTATTGAAACTGCTACTGGTTATAAAATATATGGATTTGACTATGTAGCAAATACTTGGTATGCAGTACAAGATTTGGCGGCGACTGCAGTAAAACCTGAATATAGTGTTTTATTAGCACGTCCTTTAGCAAATAATATTAATAAACCTGATTCATTAGATGTAGATCAGTTAAATGAAAAAGGACTTTGGTTTGTAATTACGGCATGATAATGAAGGACAAAACGCTATAATTATTTATAGCGTTTTTTCTTTCTATTGTAGAAAGGGTGCTATTATATGATTATTAGTAATTTAGTACAAGGAGCTATAGGTCAAATTAAAGGGCCTTTAACAAATAAAGAGTCAATTACTTTTAGCACTGGCAATGAAGCAGGGGCAGGGCGGCCGCCTGATTTAAAACTAGGTATTTCTATTGATGAAAAAGATCTTATGACTTATGGATGGAGATTTGAAGTTACAATTAATAAAAATATTAGAATTTTAATAGGATCAACTGGTCGATATGAATTTGATGAAAAGATTGCAGTTGATACAATCTCTTTTCCAGAAGGGGCGCCTGCCAGTGTTATCATTGATTATGTTGTATTGGATATATAAGGAGTGTAAAATGCTATGGCGGATCGGATAAAAGGATTACGACAAAAAAATAACCAAGGTGTTTTTGATGCTTTGGTTCCTTTTGGCACTGATGGCATTTTCGTAGATATGGTAAGTGGGCTAGACAATGAAGAAGAGTTAAAAATTGGTGGGAATCATACTTCTACTATTGTAGAAAATTTAGATGGTTCTACAACTATTACAGAATTATTTAAAAATTTAAATAATGTAGTAACTTATACTATTGTTACAAATATTATTACTGCTCAAAATGGTTCGACAACAATTACAAGTGTTTTAAAAGAACGAGATACTGAAACTGTTCTACGAAGTAAGACTATTACTATCCCTGCTGATGCAAGCAGTATAACAATTGGGGAGGTATTAGATTAATGAGTGCATGGCCAGAAGCTATATATATAATTCAAAAATTAAATAATTCTATTGAGAATATTTATAATATAGATGAAGATATTCAAGTTATTGATGATACTAATACTAGAATTGATGATTTAAATATCAAGGTTTTAACTGGTGGAGAAACTAGTGATGGCACTATTGTTGATATGAGTGTAAATTCTAAATATACTCAATTAATGAATACTTTAAATGTTATTGAAAGTGAAGATAGTACCACACCAGGAAGCTTAGCAAATTTGCAAGAACAATTAGACGAATTAAATACATCTGCTGTAGAAGAAGCAAATAATAAGATTAATGAGTTTAATAAAAATTTAGCAAGCGCAAAAAAAGAAATAATTATTGTTTCAGCGACAGAGCCTCCAACAGATACAGATCAAAAATTTAATAAATATTCAGTGTGGATGAAGACAGAGGGGTAATATTATGAGTAGAATCAATGAATATACTCCTTTAAAATTAGAATTATTAGATAATTTAGAATCAGAATCACAACTTTTCGATTCTTCAATTGAAGACATTGACCAACGATTAGATAATGCTAATGATGCAATTGATCAATTAGATGAAGATATTCATGAATTAAAAGTTAAATTAGATAATATTTCACAAACAGTAAATGATGTTGATTATCAATCTCAAGTGGCGGCAGATACTTTACAAGTAAAACTAAGAAAAAGTATAGTTGCAGCTACGGATGCTACTGATAACACCCAGCCAGATTTAAATACAGATGATTATCAAGATTTATTAAATCCAGAATATGAATATTATGGATTTTCTGAAGGATCAGCATGGTTTATTTTAGAGAGTTAAAAGGAGATATAATATGTCAAAAATAAAAAGTGTTTCTACTTATGACGGTTCTAGTTGGGGAACGGCAGTTCCTTTAGGAGCTGATGATGTTAATGTAGATATAACAAGTGCAACTACTAGTCCTACAGTTTCTTCAAGTACCGCGGCAGAGTTAACAACCGCAACAGATGTTATTGTTGCTTCAGGAGATACTAATGCTACTGCTTGGACAAAATTTAATAGATTTAGAAACAGAGTTACAAAAACTTTTGGAAATTATATTGGAGGGTCTGTTCAACCCAGTTATAATGCAACAGGGAGTAATAGTACATTTTATCCCACTTCTGTTATTAATAATTACATGAAAAATGTAATTGGTCTAACTGGCACTAGTACGCCTACAATTAATGGTAGCGCACAAACCGTGGCGTCAGCTCTTAGTTCATTAAATGATAATATTATTCGACCAAATCTGCTGGATAACTGGTATTTTGTTGGCGGTGGCTCACAGAGCGGAAATGGCGTATTCCCAATTAACCAGAGAGGACAGACAAGTTATAGCACGAAGGGGTACGGAATTGACAGGTGGTACAGGAGTACAGTAGCGGCAGGAAATATTTTGGTTAATGCCAATGGATTAACTGCAAGCACAAATCTGTTCATCCGTCAGGCAAACGACATACAGCCACAGTTGATCGGTAAAACGCTTACCTTCTCAGTTTTGTGGAAAAATGCTGGCTTGAGCTCTATTACACATGTTTTTGAAGATGGTTATCGTTTTACAGCAAGTAGCGTAGATTACACAAAGCTTGTATATTCTTACGGGTTGACAGTGCTACCGCATGAACTTGTTGGATTGTTTGTAACACCAAGTGATTATATCATAGCAATCAAATTGGAAGTTGGAGATACATCGACCCTCGCACATAAGGAAGGTGACATATGGGTGCTGAATGAGCTTCCGGACTATCAGACCGAATTGCAAAAATGCCTCGGCTATTATTACAAAACGAGTAACACTACCGCCATATTTGGCTCAGGGATTATCACAGGCTCTGCAAAGCGCGTGATCATGAATTTTACTGTACCTGTCCCGTTTGTGAGATCCATTTCAAGCGTGAGTATGCAGGATTACACTTTGAGATTAGGCACTTCAGGCTACAGCGCTTTAACTCCCAACGAAACATATATACAACCGGAGAGCTTGTCGGTGCTGTTACCCTCAAAATACAGTACATCAGTCAGAGTAACGGATTTGCATAAAGACGCAACAGGCGATCCGAACAATAGCGCAATTATCGTTGCCGCCAGAGGCCTAGAAATATCCTGTGAACCAGTTGAGACTTAATTAATTAATGATAATAAATTAGGTTAATAAATTTAATTGCTTTTTTATAAAAAATATGATATGATTTTATTTGTATTTTTTATAAAGGTGATATTTGCGTGAGTGGTAAAAAAGATTAGTATATCCAAGTGCTAAATACAGCCTTACACTTGAAAAACTAAAAAAAAAATAATGCTCTAGTTTAAGCAAATACAAGATTATCTTGGTCATGAAAATATAAATATAACTAAAATTTATGCAAAATCTGATCGAGACACTATAATAAATTCATTTAAAAAATGTATGATTTAAAAGGAGATTAATATGAATATTCGTTTTGGATCTAATGAATATGCATTAGTGCCAGGTTCTGGAATTAATACTCTTGGGAATGGTATTGATATTCAGTTATTAGCGCAAGATGTAAATTTAAATAGTCTTACTGACGTATTAAAAAATTCTGCTAATACTGAAACTATTAAAGTTGTGGATGGAGATACCACCACTCAAGTTATTGAAGGTTATTCTAAATTAGATCATATGGAAATTAGATATGATCAAATATATTTTACAGAATATGAAGAAGTAATTATTGTTCCAGCTCATCATGATTCAGAGACTGGCGAAGAAGTTCCAGCTCAGACCGAAATGGTTCCTCAGGATTTAACTGCTGATATTGTTTATATTCATATGGTTAAGCCTGGTCTTGAAGGTCAAGTAAAAGAAAATACTGCTAATATTGAGTTCCTCGCTATTATGAGCGATATTGAACTTTAATTAGGAGGTAAATATAAATGCATAGTCAAAATTTTATGAAGATTAAAGGCTATTATGACGCAGGTCTTTGGTCTATTGAAAAAGTGCGTGCGGTTGTTGGCAAGCGCCTTGGAATCACAGCGGAAGAATTTTTTGAGATCACTGGGCAGAGATATTAAATTAATTGCAAGTGATTTTTACAATCTTATGGAGAGAAGAATAAAAGACAATTTTTAATTGAATAATAGCTAGTAATAGCTTAGTATATAACCCCTTCTTTCCATAAGGAGGGGTTATTTTTTTATGCCTTCTCTCATTTGAGAGAAGGCATTTTTTTTTGTTATGTTTAAAGGAGAAGATAAAAATGTATAATCCTAATCCATATATAAGGTAGTATTAAATCTAGTTTAGAACGATGGGTTGATTGGGAAACTGAAACTAAAACACTCTATGAAAAAATGTATAAAGAATTAATTAATCTTGGAGAAATTGCAGCAGCTAGTAAAATTCAAGAACTTGTTGAAGATGTTTCTGATGAATTAAAAACTGCACAGCAATATTATCTTAATAAAAAAGCTTCTGATTATGATATGTCTGTTATTGTAGAAGAACAATCAAAACATAAAGAAATGTTTGAAGTAAAAACTAGAAGTTCTTTTATGTACAGATAAAAAAATAAGGTACTCTAATATGTTTAGAGTACCTTATTTTTTTATTCCCAATTAAATTCATCTTTATCAAATTCATTAATATAAGCCTGGCCTATTAAAACGGCATCAGCTAAATCATCATTTTTAGTATTTAGATTAAATAATTCATTAGCTTTAGCTATATCGAGCGGTTTTAGCTGCGCCCGCGCAACTCCACGTCCTGTTTTAATTCCCACTTGTTTGCGCCAATGACTAGAACTGCATAACTTCATTTCTTTTGAATAATGATTTAATACAATAGCTATAGCTCCGTGAGCAAAAGTTAACTTACGGTAAACATCAATGTTATTTTTAACAAAAGCAGGTTCTGGCTCTTCTGCATAAATTATATCTGGTTGATATTCTAACATAAGTAAATTAACTTCATCTGCAATTTTTTCAATCCGAGTAATTACATTTTTACTTGTTGGAGCAATTACTCCATATGCTATTAATTTTTTATTTTGGAAAATTGCATAACCTGTTGAAGTAGTTGAAATATCTAATGCGAGAATTGTTTGACTCATATAAATCCTTCTTTTTTAAATATAATTAGTTATTCTCTATTCTAATTATAAGTTATCATATTTTTTTATTATTGTCAAGTTTATATAAAAAAAATGACTGCATATTAAGTGCAGTCATTTGTTAAAGTTATATTAGAAATTGTTCCACCACAATAAACAGCTTTATCAAAAGAATATTGTGTTGTTGGTTTTAAGCAAGTGCTACGAGTTATTGAACACATTCCACAAGGAAGTCTATGACAACAATAGTTTGAATAAATATTCGCAGTAGTTGTATTAGAAGGGTATGTATTCGTGGTAGTATTAGTTTGTTCCACTTGAACCAAACCCCCCTTCGCCCCTTTCAGTGTCAGAAAGGTTATCTACTTCAAGCCATTCTACTTCAGGAACAGGGGCAAAAATCATTTGTGCAATTCTATCTCCAGCATTAATATAATGGGGTTCTGTTCCATGATTATGAAGAGCTACAATGATTTCTCCACGATAATCAGCATCAATAACACCGACTTTATTTGCGGGAGCCAGCCCTTTCTTAATACCAAGGCCAGATCTTGCATAAATCATGCCACACCAGCCATGTGGGATTGCCATTTCTAGGCCTGTATGGAAAGGCACTGTTTCACCAGGTTCAATAATTCCGCCATGGGTTGTATAAAGATCCCAGCCGGCCGCGTCAACACTACCTCTAGTTGGAATTTTCACACCGGCTGCCGCACATTTAACTTCAATATTAAGCATAAGTAACCTCGATTTCTTCTACAGGTTCTTTTGGATCATTAAAAGATTTAACAAGAACTACTTGATACCAAGAATCAACAATTTCGCCCTTAGCTTTTCTTTCTTTAAGTTCACTAGAGTATTTCTTTAAAGCATATCTATTTTCTTTCTTTTGTTCTTCAATAAATGCTTTAGCTTCATTTTCACTATCAATTCTATATTTTTCAGTTACTTCGCAAAGATATTTCATTTAATAACTCCTTTTAACTCAACTTCTATTGGGGACACTACACTATAATTATTAAATTGAATTTTTAATTCTTGTTCTAAACGCTCTTTAGTCTTTTGAGTATATTTTTGATTACCATAAATAACTACATGATCAATATTTTGTTCTAAAATAAAGTTAGCAATTTTACTGCTATCAGTAGAAAGAGGACCTGTATATTCAGTGCACCCTGTTGTAGAATTATAAACTAAAGCAGGATAATTAAAGCTTAATGGTCTAACATCTAAAACTAATTCTTTCATTTTTTAAACCTCAATAACCGCAGCATCATAACAAAATAAATAGTAACAATAATCTTCTTGACTTTCACTGGTAGGATCTCCGCAACGGAGCCAAATTTCCCACGCAGTATTTGCTTTATCTTTGTCAATTGAAACCACCTGACCTCTATTTTCTAAACACTCTAGCAGTATATTAGCAGCTTCCGCAGGAGATTCAATTACACGAAAAATAGTATAATCTCTTCGTTCATGGCAAAGTAGCATGGCATATGTATCAATACTATCTCTAAACCATAGACGAATTTCATCAATTCTTTTTTTAATTTGATTTTGACTTAATATTTTCTCTTGACTGCTAAGCTGTTTATTTACTTCATATAAACTATTACCTTGAATTTCCATTAGCTAATCCTTTCAGCATATTGATTAGGAGAAGCTAAATTTACTCCTAATACTTTATCATAATGTGATTCACAATCAGGAATAAATCTCCCATATTTTATAATTATATTATCATAATTTTTAAGTTTTGTCAAGATATCCATTTTAATAAAGACACCCATTGCAGGAGCTTTACTTAATTCTTCTTTTGTATATCCAGTATAAATTACAATATCATCATGGCAATCATACAAATGACGTAACATATAAATAAAATTTACTACAGTGAGCATACTATCAAATGGTTCTAATCCTTGCATAACAATAGCTTCAGTAATAGGATTAGCAAGATATCTTTCAATTAATGTTACATCATTTATATCTATATTGGGGGCGGAGGCTAGGTCTGAATTTTGACAAACCTGGCGCCCGCACTCTTTATCACATTTAAAAGTACAATATGGAAATTCTAGAACCATTGAAGGTTTTTTATAATTTACAAAATCTTCATCAATTAGTCCTTTGAGTATCATAATGCCTCACTTGTTTGATTGATAGCTTCCCATCTTCTAAGTTTATATTCGCTCTTTCTATTTTTAGACCAGGTCTGAATTGGAGTATAAAATCCAACTATTCTTGTATATTCAGTTTCAACTGGTTTTCCACATACAGGGCAAGTTCTTCCATAAAATGCATGATTATCTTCACAAGCTTGAATCTTGGTATTAAAAGCAAAGTAGGTTACACCTTGATCAGCAATATATTCAACCATTTTTCTAGCTTTTTCATAACTATCAAAAGGAGAATCAATGTTAGCGTGAAGAATTGAGCCACCATTGCAATAGCCATCAAATAATGCTTGAACTCTTACTCTTTCTTGCAGAGTTGTTTTAATTCCAAGTGGCATAAACTGATTACCATATAGCGGCAGGTCATAAATATCAGCATCAGGATAAAAGAATTTATCTTTACGCATTAGTTTGTCTGCAGCACTTTCACCTGGAATTTGTTCTGTATTAATTTTATAATCTGCGCCCATATCAATAATGAATTGATCTGCAACTTCCCGCATAGTTTTAAAAATCTTTTCTCCTAGTGCGGCTGCACGATCATCATAAAAAGTATTACCAAATTGATCTTGATTAATATAGCCAAAACGTTTCATAGTTTCATATACGCCAATAAAACCAATCGTATTATATAAATGTTCAAAATCAACTAATCCATATGAGAAATTAGGAAGTAATCCTTTTTCAACATTCCGTTGAATGATATGTCTAACGCAATCTAGAGCTCTGAGTGCGACAAGGGTGCGCCCGCGCAGATTCTCGATAAACTCTTCTTCATCTTTTGAATCAAGTGCGCAACGAGCTAGATTAATAGTATTAACTTTAACAGAACCAACTTTAAGAGCTGTTCCACCTATTGAATTGAAATAACCTAAATCTCTAATGTCACTCTTTAATCTACAACAATTTGATAGACTATTGACTGAGTCATCAATAAAAAGGTTACTATCGCTCCATTGTATATTATGTTCTATAGCCCAATGAGCAAATCCTTCATCTTCAAATTTGCCATTTTTTCTAAGTAATGAAATTGTAGAAACTGGGAATGTGAACATATTATCATTACGAGTTGCAGCCATCTCTTCTAAGTACCACTTTTGAAATTCAATGACTTCATCTTCTGCATCAATCATAAAACTACCATCAGGAAATTCGCTGCCGCCAAATAATGCTTCATAATAAGGATGGTCAAATACAGAAGTATTAGTAAATGCTGATTGTTGCCCATCACGTACATAGGGCTGGTTTACTGCGTATATAAATCTCTGGAAATTCTGTCGAGCATATTTTTCTTCACTATGACTCATTCTAATTCCGAGATAATCTGATTCAACATCTTTGTGCCAGAAATAATACATATATGGAATTAGATTTGGCAGACCAACTGCGCCAGAAGATCTATTACTAGCAAAGCCAATGAACTCTTTAACAAAATCTACAAAAGTAGTAAGATGCTGTGCGGGCTGTGGGTTAAAAGTACCGCCAATGAAATACAACCCTTTTTCTGCTAAATCTTTAAGATCATATGCAAAGCAATAATGTTTAAAAGTAGAAGTATCTGAGTCATGCATATAAAGCTGCCCAATCCATTCCATTCTCAGCCATTCATTCGCAGCTTTAAATCCAAACCTCTTTTGCATCTCATAATAAATTTTATTAAATGCAAGCACTTTTCTATGGGGTTTTGGCATTTCAGATAAAAGTGTTACTATATCTTTTCTGCCTACATTACTATTTCCATCAATAGAAGAATCTGCTACTGTAGATTCATCAATAAAATTTGAAATAAAATCTGTATAAGAGAGTTGTTCATCTGCAAAACCATTAATTTGCGCGAGTTCAGTTCCAAACTCTCCTTGTAATTTATTATATTGAGTAGTAAAATTTTTACCTAATCGAACATTTATTTCCAAATTGAATACCTCTCAATTATAAAGATCTGAGCCAAGCAATTGCTTTAGAGAAGTCAAGGAGTTCTCCATCTTTTTCAATAGTAGGAGCTGATTTAATTCCTTTAGATTTCATTAAATCAAGATCATCATTAACAGTAAAAGCAATATTTGCTTGTTCTAATTTTTTTTCTAGTACTGCACATTTAGGACAATGCGTTGAATATAAAGTTATCATATTCTTTCCTCCCTATTTACTATATATTAAAATCATTTTAACAAGATTATATCATTCTGCCCGAATGATGACATTTTTAATAGTGTAAAGAAATAGTAACATTATCAGTAGAATGAATAGATTTATGTTGAATGATTTCTATAAGAATAGTTTCATATAACAAAGGAAGAATATCATTTTGTACAATTGCAGAGATTTCATTATGTTCATTTTCAATTATAAAATGATGAAAATTAATATTCTTACGTGTAAAATCTTCTTTATCAGTTTTAAATCTGCGACAAATTTCTTCGCAGTCAGGTTCTACTTCACGGTTAAGCTGTCTCAATAATCTTGTTTTATCTGAGCATGTTATATAAATAGGAATAATTGTGTATTCATCCCAAGGTAAATTTAAAAGTTGTTTTACGCCTGCAATATTAAATACTCCTATATTAATTTTATCAGATCGAATTGAATTTTTTAGAGTACCATAGCGCCAGCCTCTAAATTCTGCATACTCCAGATAATCTCCATTATCTAGATATTTTTGAGATTCTTCATCTGAAATAAAATGATAATCAACCCAGTTTTGTTCATACTCACGCGGCGGCCGCGTAGTTGAAGAAATAATTTCATGGCAAAGATAAGGAGATTGTTTTACAATCTCCTTTTGAATTGTATCTTTACCAGCTCCCGCCGCCCCAAATAATGCTACAATATATTTTTTATTCATCAGTTTGTCCATACCTTTTTGATGTAATCTCAATATTTTGCCCATGAACATCTGTTATTTTATATAATGTATGTCCAGGTGTATTATTATAACGTTTTGCTACGAACATATCATCTCTTCTAAACCCTGTTACCATAAGTTTTGTGCCTCGTACAAACCAGCCTTTTTCTTTAACCTTTTTAGTTCCATCAGGCTGTGGTTCACTAATCTGTCTACCATACAATGCATAGAACTCTTTTGTAAATTTGACATTAACAACTCCTGTTTGAGTTAATAATGAAATACTATGACGACTATCATTTTTACTAATTACAGTGCCTGCAATTCTAAACAGATTAAAGATTGGAATTTGTTTATTATTTCGTTTAAAGAAATAATTAACACTTGGTTCAGAAGATAATGTATTAAAATCAATAATACCATATTTTTGTTCATTTACATGCGTAAGCTCATGTTCATGATAATAAAAACATAATGCTTCCATTTCCCATGCAGAGATTGTACCTTGCGCATATTTATTCCAACATTCCATAAACAATTGCTGGTTATATGCATCTAACATTTCTTGCTGATGCTTTTGAAGATAAGTTCGTACTTTATCAATCTTTTGTTTATAAACTTTATCCCAAACAGTTTGCTTAATAAAATACTGACCATGACTAATTTGTACGATATCTAAAAGATCAGGCACTTCACGTTCTAGAAATTCATACATAATTTCATCAATTCTATAATACTCTTCAACCTTATCTTTTTTACAGAATTTATTAAATTTAAAAATTTTCTTTTCAAAATCTAATTCTGCTGGGAAAAGATTACGTTCAATTAATCCATTAACATTTTGAAGGTTAAGTTTTGATTTTGGTTCACTTGCAATCAAAAGATATTGAATCATTGTAAAATATCTTGGTTCACATTTAAGTTCTGCGGCAGCCGCCTTATTCAGCGTGTCAAACGCCCCCGCTTTAATCAAACTAATCATCGCTGTTTTTGTTAATGGACATTTACGCATAAAATCTTTAAATGAATAATATGGTCTATTTGCAATAATTTTTTCTATAATTGGCGCTCCAACTCCTGTTAAAGCTTTCATACCAAAAAGAATTTGATTATTTTCTTCATCAGGTTCAAAACCATATGAAGATTTATTTATATCAACGAGTGAAACTTTAATACCTGATGCAATAATTTCACCCAATGCTTTTGCTAATTTACTATAATCTGTACTAGCTTCTTTCTTTTGAACTCCAATGATATCTCCATCATCATCTTCAAGATATTCATTATCATCATTCTCCAGACTTCCGCTATTTACAATCAGACATGCTGTATTCCAATAAATTGGATTCCAATTTGTTGCTATATATGCAGTTTGATATCCAATAAATGAATATGCTAGAGCGTGGATGACTGAAAAACTATAACCCATTTGTGGACCAATTCCAGACTTCCATACATATTGACCTAACGCTGGAGATTTTGCTTGAGTTAAAACTTTTTCTCTTAAAGCTGGAATTTTATCCATTTGTTTCTTACCAACTACTTTTCGCGCGGCATTTGCTTCGGCCAGCGTAAACCCACAAATATTTTCATCCATTAACATTTGCATCAATTGTTCCTGGCTTGGCGGCACTCCATATGATGATTTAAAGTACGGCTCAAGAACCTGGACTTCCCGATCGGTTAAACCTGCGCCCGCCATTTCATTATACCAAAGTTTAATATTATTCTTAAACCTGATATACTTTTCCATTGGAGTTTCTTCGCCTTGTTCACTTGTCATCAAACGCATTAGTCCATTTGCGTCCGTAAGCTCTAGAATATTCTGCGGCTTAATCTTCTTTGCGGCTTGCGCCCCCACATCTGAATCAAACTGAAATACATTAAGAATTTTACCAGTTTGAATATTTTTCCATACATCATCTCGATCAAGAGGAATAACATTAGGATGAAGGTATTTATTATAAACTTCTCTTAAACTTAAATCAGATTCAATCTTATTATTCTCTTGAAGGAATTTAATTGCTTGTGCTAATTTATCTTGAACTTCTGTTACTAGAAAGTCATATTTTACATAACCTAAATATTCTGCATCATGCAGATCATATGCTGTGATAATTTCACCTTTCGGCGTTCTCATATAAGATCCAAATTCATACGGATCTTGATCATTCATAATAATTCCAGAAGCATGAGAGCTACGTTTATTAATAAGATTTTCGATACCCTGCATAATTTCCAAAAGACCTGGATAATTTGAAATCTCATTAATAAATAAATCAACCTTGCGGCGGCCCTTTTCAGAATTACCCTGGACTACATCTTTTAATGGCCATAGAAATCCTCTTTCTTGTGGAACTAGAGATGATAAATACTGTGCTGTATCACTATCAATTCCATCTGGGTACTCTTCAGATCTATAACCACGGCAAGCTGTAAGAATTGTTGATTTAGTTGTTTCTGTTCCGAATGTTGCTACCAAAACACAACCAAGATTATTACGACTTAATTCATCAATTTCTGGATTAAAATCTTTGCCACGCTCTTCTTTAATTTTACGGATAATTGTAGATTTCTTTGATGGACAAAGATCTATATCAATATCGCCAAGCTCTACCCTATCGCGATTTAAATATCTCCAGAATGGAAGACTCCATTGAATTGGATCAAGTTGTGTAATCCCAAGTAGATAATGATTGAGTCCACTACAACTAGACCCACGGCCGGCACCGACCAAACTCCCGCAATCCCACATCATATCAATATAATGTTGAAGAGTTATAGGATATTTAAACATATTAGTTTCAAGTTTTTCACTAATTGTTTTCTTAATATCTGCTTCTTCTTCAAGACGGGAAAGATATGTGTTGTTATCTTTATTTAAATTTTTTAATTTAATTAAACATTCATTAACCCAATATCTTTCATATTTATCATCAGAAATTTTCATACTAGATAAAATAGGATATTGAGTTAATGATTGGTCTTCCCACTTGAGATAATCTTTAACTTCAACAGATGGAATTACTTGATGATGTGCTAAATCATATACTTCAATTTTATCAAAAATCTCCATACTGTTTTTACACATCTGTTCATATTCAGATGCAATAGATGGACGAAGATTATTTAAAATATCTTCTTCAGATTGAAGATATGCATATTCATAGAATGAATCAACTTCACGATCGCCGCCTTTAGAATTCAAATATGCTTTATGAACATATCTATCTTCTCTTTTGAGATAGTGAGCATCTGTACCTATTATCATTTTAATTCCATATGCGGCGGCTATATCTTTAAGTTTTAAATTAACTCTAATCTGTTCAGCACTAGCACCTGGCGCACACTCAATATAAAAATCATCACCAAATAATGGTTTAACAAAATTGATAAAATTTTCAATTTGAAGATATGCAGTCATTGCGCCATTTTCATCACCTGTTTGCCTGGCTAACACCATGTTATTCACAGCAGATGATAGCTCCCCGCCAAGACAAGCCGATGTTGCAATTAAATGTCCTGGCTGCGCCCGCACAACTTTTTCTAATTCACTTTTAAGAGTTGGGACTCTTTCCATACCACGATCATGATAACTTTGCATCCATGCTATTGAACTTAATTCAGAAAGTTGCCTATGACCTATTTTATCTTTTGCAATAAGAATAAAATGATAATAAGGCTGACTTGGTTTACGTTCATCTACTAAATAAATTTCATTTCCTAATCCAATTTTAAAATCAGGATGCTCTTTCTGAAGTTTATTAAAAATAACATGACTTGACAAACATTCGTGATCAGTTATAGTTAATCCTTTTAATCCAAGCTCTAGTGCTCTTTCAATTAAATCTTTGGGTTTATTAATACAATCGAGTAATCTAATATTACTGAAATGACTATGACTATGTACCTCAAAACGGTCTGACACTTTCATACCTCACTTCGATATTTTTTCTATATATATTATATCATAAAAAAAGAAGTTTGTCAAGTTTTATTGACAAACTTCTTTATAAATTAATTCTATATAATCTGCTAAATTATATGAAAGAGTTGCTGGCATAATTATAGGTAAATTACTAGTTAAGATTTTTTTAATATCATTTTCAAAATAATTACGAATTCTTTCTAGAGCTGCAGAATTCTTTTTAGTTTGATTTTGGTTAAATCTTAATTGAGCTCTACCCTTCCAAAGATCCCACCATTTTAATTGAGGTATAAAAATACAAACATAGACATCTTCTAATGTATTTTGTTCAAAATAATTTATAACATCACTATGAGTTGAAACAAAAACGATTCTTCTCTGTCTTGCTAAAGAAATTGCAGTATCACAATAATCCATAAACCAGCAGGGATTATTTTTAGTAAAACAAGAACTGTCTAAGTCTATACAAAGCTGAGATTTTTCAGCTACAGAACTTTTTCCAATACACGGATAACCGCAAACTATAATTCCTGTTCTTTTAGACATTTTTATACCTTAAGGATAAATTCCTTATCGCTAATTGATACTTTAAAATCTTCTTCTATTATATCATTACGAAAATAATAAATGCGTCCATAATATTTTTCAATATTATTACGAAATTCCCAATAAGCATCTTCACCAATAAAAAATTCAGCATCAATCAAATCATAAGGACGTTTTTCCATATAAGTACGATTAGAACAAATAATCATACATTCTTTTTCATATGCTAATTTAGTATGTAAATATTCTTCTTCTGAAATCTGCTGTTTAAAAATCATCTTCATTATAATTTTACCTTTTATTATTTAAATAGTTGGACTCTCTGGATCTAAGTCATTTGCTTCATAATAAGCAGCTTCACATTCGCAATGAGAATGATATGGTGGATCTTCAAAGCCTTCTGCTAAGTGTACTTCTCCATCGGCATAATCATAACATATTCCTGTATCACATCTAGCACCCGATGATTTAAAAATTTCAACGTATTCAACATTTGTTTTTTTCTTGATAGTCGCAGGGATCATATTATATTTTTCTGTATCTAATATGACTAACAATCTATTAAATAAACTTTGTATTTGTTTTGGATCATCATAGATAATAAACCAATTTTTTATACGATCTTCAAATGTTGTGCCATCTTTTTGAAATAAAATATCTTGTAATTCAATAGGCTCTGTATTAGAATAAGAAGAAAAAATTTCTTTTATTTTTGTTAAAATTATAGATAAATTTTGTTCAAAAATTGTATAAAATAATTCTATAGTTTTTTCTGGATCATAAAATAACTTTAATTGATTATAAATCCATTCTCCTTCTTGATCTGTAGTTTTTGAAAGCTCTGCATAAATTTCATCAATTTCTTGTCTACGTTTAATTTTTACTTTTTCATTTATATTAATAATAGGTTGCGATTGTTTATAATGAATTTTTTTCACTGTTGTATAATCACCAACTTTTCACTAGCTCTTGTTGCTGCAGTATATAACCAACGTGCATGCTCTTCTTTGTTCCAAGGGAAATTTTCTTCAATAACTAGAATCTTATCCCATTCACTACCTTGAGCCTTATGACAAGTAATAGCATAGCCATATTCAAATTCACGAGGTATAATATCTCCAATACGGTGTCTAGCTTTACCAATTTTATATGAGTCGCGCCAGTCACAACATGGTTTACCTTCAGTTAAATATTGATAATCTATTTCAACAGCAGGATACTCACTATCCTCCGTTACTACTTCAGCTTGCAGAATATCAAAACGTTTAACCGTAGTATAAAGCCAATATGGAATATTTCTAAAAGTTTTAAATGAATTTTTTAAATATCCAATAGAACCGTTAATAAGAGGATCACCGTTCATATTTAGATCTTCCCAATAATTTCTTACTGCGATTACTTTATCTCCATCTTGCGGCGGCCCCTCATGGCCAGCGAGAGCGCGCATCCGCGTATTTAAAGTATTTCTAGTTACGTTTTTAGCACATAAGACTTGATCTGCCCAAGTAAGAACGCTATCCTCGCTAAGATAAATATTAGGTAATACTTTGATCTCTTTTCCATCTTGAACTTGGATAGGCTTCATAGCACGGATATCCATAGTTAATCTAATAATTTCTGACTCTTGCGCTTGCCGCATAATTTCATCAAGAAAGATATGTGGATTGTCAAGAAGATGATTGTCTTGATCTTTATCTATTGGTGGAAGCTGAAATGGATCGCCTAAACAAATTATATATACTTGATGTTTAAAAAGTAAGTCCATTAATTTTTTAGGTGCCATACTAACTTCATCAACAATAACTATATCATATGGAATACTAGGTTTAGGTCTATTTATAAATCCCCCACCTGGTTTTGGGAAACTTTCATAAAGTAATCTATGTAATGTACTTACATTATCATTACCTTTTTTACGTAATACTTCTGCGGCTTTACCTGTAAATGTAGCAAAACAAACTCGATCTGGTGCTACATCTAGAGCTTCAATAATGAATCGTACTAAAGTAGATTTACCGCTGCCTGCATAACCACTAATAGTAGTATGCTTTTCACCCGCTCTATATCTAGCAACTGCAATTTTTAATCCTTGCTCCTGTTTAGGAGTTAGAACCATATATACACATCCTTTTATTATTTCTTATGTGTATATAATACCATATTTTTCTTATTTTGTCAATTTCGGTTTAAAAAAATCCTAGACCACTTTTTGCTTCAAAGTTTCGGTCGTGTGCGCGGCGCTCAGCTTTTTCATTGCACATCTTTCAAAAAAAGTATTTCTTACTATCTACGACTTCATAATCTTCAATGAATAATTGTGGCGTAATATTTCCCATCCATTCATTTTGATTACATTTAGCAACAATATTTAATTCAATGTAACCTGTATTATTATATTGTAATTTAGCACAATCTAATTCAGTGGCCCTAAATAACATCAATGCAATTCCATCAGGCAAAGTAATTTTAATAGTATAACCTTTTTTATCATAAATAGTCACCATTTCAGGAGTGACTTTAAGATTTTGAATTGCAATTAAAGCTTCAGGCAAATCTTTTCCCCATAAAGAGTCTAGGTTTGCGATGTCCAAAATAGCCTGCGGCCGCACATCTTTTTCTTCCCAAATATAATCAACATGATAAATAGCTTCATTAGGCATATCTTTTAAAAGTTCATCTGTCTTTTGAATAAACTCTGGGATTTTATCTTCATCAATACCTAAACCAAATGCTCCCTGGTGCGAGAGCCCCTATCCTTTTCAGGTAGGCCTGACTATTTCTTACTCTAGATTAATTATTAAATTAACCTAGAGAACCCCATTTCCAACTATGTATCAATAATAGCTGTACTTCCAATCTCACTTGGAATAGTCGATACAGGTTATTTAACGTTTTCTCAATGGATAATCTAAATTTTTTCGTTTATTATTTTGACCAAGATTAATAGCAGTTACTGTACTTCTAGCACATTCATATTTTTTAGCAATAGCATATTGAGATAAATTTGAATTAAGTAAATCATCAATAATCATATCAGCTCTATCTCTTTGAAAAGCTCTGCTTGTTTCTTTTCTTAATGGATAAGTATATTTATCTCTGTGCCAAAGTTTACCACTTTGAATACGTTTTATACTCGAATAATCATATCCAGTTCTTTCTGCTATTTCTTTCAAAGGCATATCTGTATTTAAAATTAAATCAAATACTTCATTTATTACATCTTGAGAATGAGTTACAAATGGACTATTTTCTCCAATATGTAAAGGAGGATTTTCTCCTCCAGGAGTCATATTATATCCATTTTCAAAACTATCATAATAACGAATCCAGTATTTTTCTCTTTCATTATAATTTTCTATATCAGATTCAATTACTTCAAAAGTAAAGTTTTCAATTCCATATTTATCAAAAGCATAATACAGTATTTTATTCTCATCTGTACCATATCCTTTAGCTTTATGTTCTTGAAAACGCCTTTTTGGATCAATCGTTTGTCCTATATAACATTTACCATTAATAGTATTAGTAATTTTATAAATACTTTTTTTCATATTTGTTCTCCTTATTAAAAAATAGGAGAAAACGTTAAATCTTCCCACGAGATTTCCATATACATTTTCTCTCAAATATACTTAGGATTCCTCGTTAGCAAATTATTTATTCATGTCCAAAAATGGCCATGAAATTTTTAATTTACCCCGCTGATAAACGGAAAAAGGTTTACTGGCCACCAATTCGACCAGTTGCATACCGAATACATTGGGTAGCTTCACAGATATCTTTAAATTCTGTAATGCCAACCGTATCACAGCCCCGCGCACTTCCTTGATATGAAATAAATTTAACCGAATAAGGTGGATCAAAAGGTGGATCTAATTTAATACAATCTCCATAAGTAGTAGGGTCAGATTCATAAACTTCTTCTACTTTTGTTAAAATACAACATGGACGTTGATATTTAGCCATAATTTTATTTGCACAAAGGCCAGCAATATTTTTATCAATTTGGCCTGGTTCCAAAAGAAAAAGAATCACTTTATGATCTAAAAGATTCTCATTTTCAATCTTTCGCTCTAATAAATCCATGCTATTATCTTGAGCTTTTGTTTGACGAGCTTTAACATTAGTTGCAACTCTAATAGCTTGTTCTACTATTGATTCCATTGCGCCGGCCGCATGTCCACGCTTAGTTGAAGGCACTTTTTCAAAAGCAAACTGTAACAGCATAGATTTAAAAATTAATTCTTTTTCATCATTAGTACCACTACGTACAATAGCATTTACAAAAGGAGCTACATAAAAAGCTACACCAATTGGAGTCACTTTATCTCCTATTGAGTATCTATTTTTTTCAATCATATATGTAATAAATGGATTACGTAAATTATCTTCTTTTAAGCCAATTTGAATAAGATGCTTTGTTTCAAAAGATAGCATACTCATCATATCCGCGCAATTCCCAAGTGCTACAAGATCTAAATATTTATTTGCAGTAGTTGTTCCCAATAAGTCATCTAAGTATCTACAAAATTGCCAAGTTACTCCAACTCCAGATAATTCTTTATTTGGATAATCAGAAATTTGATTATTAATAACAAAAGCATAGGGGTTATTAATATCGCAAATATGATGATCTAAGATAATAACTAAACACTCTTCATTCCATAAAGCTTGACATTCTTGAATATCATTAGAACCTGCATCAGGAATAATAATTAATTTATGCTCTCCATTTAATGAGCGTAAAATACTTTGAATATGATCGTTTAAACCATGCTGTTTTCCATCATGAATACGATATGATAGATGTGCGGCGGTCCAGTCTGGGAACATCTCATAGAGATAGTTATATATTAATGCGGCAGACGTAAAGCCATCACAATCTGAATCTACAATTAAGATTGCATCAATACCTAGATTGATTGTAGTGATAAGGGTGGCCGCCGCATCATGTAATACTTTTTTACCAAAACCTTCATAAGAATTAATATCTGCGTTAGTTGTATTTAAATAATGTTCAATATCTTCTTGTTTAATTCCACGATTCGTTAAGATTTGTTCTATTGCATTATAATTTGGATTAATAGGTTTAATTAAACTATACTTCATTGTATCATTCTTTCTAATATTATTTCTAATAATAGTATAACATAAAAAAAATGACTTGTCAAGATGACAAGTCATATTAAATAAATATCCTTTTATTAAACAATTCTAAAAAAGTATCTTTTCCTTGGTCTATGGGAGAATTTTTATATTTTAAAGTATACCCTTTATCAAAAATATATGAAAGCTGAATATATTTACCATATTTATTATATAGATTATACATTTTAGCCGCCCAATCTTTATGCTCTTGATCAGTTAATATTTGATATTGTCGATCTAAAGCAATAATTAATTCTTGAATACCAAGAGAAAGGAGTAAATTAACTTGATAAGAACTAATATTACTACCACAACATGCTACACTAATATCATTCTCAGATCCAAAATATGTTGCAAATTTAAGACAGCTTTTTTCTGATTCAAATACTATAGCTTTTTTAATAGCCTTTATAGGCCCAGCTGCATTATTTATATTATATAGATTTAAACTTAATGGGTGATTATACATACGTTTATTTATAACAGCTGGTCTATATTTACCTGTCGCTTCATATTCTTTAATTAATGTACGTTCTCTTATTCCGACCAAATGTCCCATAATATCAAAGTGAGGAATAATAATTCCATCACAAATGGGATCATAGCAGATGCCTCGTTCATCGCAAACACTTTTTGATATACCCTCTTTCTCCCAAGGAATGATGCGCGGGCGCGGGAAATGTAGTAAAATCTTATCATCAAAAATGGGGAGTCCGTCTGAGTTTTCATATCCGTATGATAACTTCTCTTTTGATTTTTTATTAAAATATTCCCAATCTTGAAGAGATGTTTGCCCTTCTAAAAAATCGTTTTCAAAATTTAATGAGAAGAAATCCGTGACAAAGGTCATTGCATTATATAGTGACCATTCTTCATTTTGTAATGCTTTGATTTTAATAATTAATTCAAAAATATCAAAAGCATCATCCCCACAGTTAGTATAACATTTAAATAATCCTGTGTTAAAATAGTAATATAATTTATGACTATCTCCGCCATGACAAATAGTTTTACAAATTAAAGTATCTTTATAACGACGAGGTTCCCCACCTAACTCAGTAAGAAGGTCTTCCATTTGTGTAATAGTTAAACTATTTTTTATTTCATCTTTATCAAATTTCATTGAACTTCATCGCTATGTAAATATTCTTCATAAGCTTCAGGATCTGGCATCATGGCTATATGTTCATAATCATTTAAATTAAAATCACACTTCCCTTGGACACAATCATTGATATAATCATAAATATATTCTGCATCAGTTAAAATATCTATAGGCCCATGATTTATAATAAACTCTTCAATATAATCTAAATTATCTTGAGTTTTTCCTACTCCCTCAGACCAACTATATAATGCTTTTTCTAAATCTACATAAGTTTTTTGTAATTCAATATATGCCTTCATTACACAATAAAAATAACTTTTTTCTTTTTCAATCATTGTTTCTTTTTCAATCATTTTGAGTAATCTCCTTTATAATAATTAATTAAAAAGCATTTTCTTCTCTTGGTATTACTTGAATATTAAGAGCTGGAACATCAATTAATTCATATTGATAATCTGTTACAAATTTTGGTTCAATTTTACAAGTGGCTTTATTAGAAACACACCAAAGTAATACATCTTTATAACGACCACGTCTATTTTTATATACAGAAATTTTAGTGTCAGGAGGCGGGAATCCTTGCTGATCAACAAGCGGCTGTAGAGCTTCTCTATCTTCTTGGCTAGCATCAAGCATAATCATACCTAAATCAATTTTATCTGCAATAGATTTAGCTCCACGTAAAAGGTTCTGATCATATACTTGAGCAGTTCTATATTCTGCATTAAGCTGGGTTGCAGTTTCAATAAATACTCCATATTCAACTGCGAGGTCTTTTAATCTAACGGCAATCATAAAGAGAATATTATACTCTTTTAATCCTTCTACTCTAGATTTGCCACTTACTTCAGAGAGAATTTTCATACTAGTATGGACATAATCATGACAAATATATCTAGCATTAAATTCACGAACACCAAATTTAATTGTGTTTTCAATATCTTGAAGACTAAAATCTGGTAGCCGTTTAACCTGGAGTGGTGAGTTAGAAAGGACCGCCGCCGCATGTCTTACTCTTTCTAATTCATTTCCCATATAATTATTATATAAGATATGATCCTCTGGAACGTCTGCAATAAAAGCCAGCATCATGGTTTGAATTTCATCTAGCTGTTGCTCTGTTGAAATATAGATTGTAGGTTCAGCACTTTTATTTTCTACCCATTCGCCACGCTTATATAATTCTATACAAGCAAAAGTACATGCGTCTGCAATCATAGCTCTAGTTTTACCGACGCCTGTTGCTGCAGATCTAAGATACAATTTACCAAGACGCGCGCCACGAGTAATTGTATTAGTAATATCTCCGAACATAGGAATTCCTAATTCAGGAACTGTCATTAACCTATCAATTAATTCATCAACTCCTTCTCCTGCCTGAGCAAAAGAAGTATCAGCATTATCAATATATTTAGCTTTAATTTGTTCAATCTTAGCATCAATTTGATCTGCAATCTTTTCAATAGGAGTATTATCTAACCAATCTTCTTGAGCTTGTTTTTTCTTTTGGTCAAATAAATTATCTATATCATATAACCATGAAAGATCTAATCCAACTTGCTCTTTATACATTCTAAACAAAGTCATTTTTTTCATGCGTTTATAATAATAATCAAAAGCAGCAAGTTGAGTTGATGCTTTAAGTTTTTCTAAATATTCTGCTCCATTATTTGCTTTGTAAGTTGCTAATTTAGTTGGGCGTTGTTCAAGATAATCTTCAATAGTAGAAGTATCAATTGCGGCGGCCCCTAAAGCATGCAAATTATATATAGAACCAAAAATAATTTTATGAAATGGTTCCGTAAAATCATCTTCGGTAAAATGATAGTTTTCATTATCGAGTAGGTTCGGATTTAAATAGACTCCTCCAATAACTTGGACTATACTTCCAATATCAACATATCGACCCATTTTAATCCTCCTCTAAATTAAAGAGATGTGGCGGAGCTACATAAACCCTAGGTGATGGGATCGAAACGGTCTGGACTGTGATTTGATAAGGGGCGGCCGCCGCATTTTTTTGTTGTTTTTGATATATTTCAAAATAATATTTATAAGCATCTTCATAAATATAAGGTAATATACCAACTGCTCCATGTGCATTTTCTTTTGAACCATGTTTAATTTCATAAAACCATTTTAAAGCTTTGAGCATACCACTATAAGAAAATTTATATTCTGTTTTATACTTTTCTAATAGTTTTTGGGTTTTTACAAAATTAAAATCTTCCCCTAATAATGCACTAACATATTCAATTAAATTGTTCCAGTCTTCTTGCTCTTGAAGATCTGCCGCATCTTGTGCTTCATAACATTTCTTATGAGCATATCTATTTTTAATTTTTACGAACTCAATTTTAGGATCATTTCTATCAAATGATTCACCACAAAATTTACATTTTACAATTGCTTTTGGCATTATTATCACCTACTATATATAATATTATACCAAAATAAAAGAAAATTGTCAAGAGTTTTTTTATCACTCTTGACAATTTAGTAATTATATATTTTATATTAAGTTGGATTAGGAATATCTTTAAGATCGTCAATAATCAGAGACAAAGCTTCAGTCTGTTCACGACTCATATTACCGACTTTATTTCCTTTTCCAAGATATCTATCTGTTACCTGCTGGATTCGTGGACTCCAATATGATGCCATTTCTTCATCTGAAGCAGACTTAACAATATTTTCAATAATATTATTAAATTCTGCCATAAGAGTATCAAAATCTTTTGTAGGAGCTACTTCATGAGTATTTTCTCTCTTGTCAGTAAATAACTCCTGACCTTCTTCTGCCATTTGCTTGTCAATAGCATCAGCAATAGCATTAACAAGATTCTGATAAGTAAAATCAATTACGTCTGGGGTGTATTTAAAGCGGGACCCTGCTTCGTAACGAGGAGTTCCTCGCATAAACAACTTGGTGACGAGTGCTCCAGATTCATCTTCCACTGACCTTGAGTATCCGATAATGTCGCATAGACGAGCGCAGATATTGTTAGCTCTTTTATCAAGGGTTGGGACGATTTTATTATATTGCTGTTTTGATTCATCTGTAAATACCTTATCTGTATCGTGAGAGATAATTACAAGACCAAAATTAAGCTGAACAATAGCACGAAGAGCTTCATCAAACTCTTTTTCAATCATGCCATACCCCTTGCCATAAGGAATATCGCTAACTGAATCAGCATTATTATTCGCACAAATATACTTAGTACATAGGTCATAAGCAATATCAGCAGTATCAATAATAATTGTTTCATACATTTCCTGAGCCTGTGGCTCTTTCAGCTGACGAAGAACACGCTTAAAATCAGACCATGAGTTAATGGGCAACGCCATAACGCCAGGAATTGCAGCATAACCTTTTTCAAACGCAAGGAGTAGAGCTTTAGGGAATTTTGCGGCAATTGTTGTTTTTCCTGTTTTCCCAATTTGTTATCCTATTAGTTTTTTATCTAATAGTTCTTATAGTTTCCTATAAGTTCAGCATATTTTTTAATCCTAGTGAAAGGATTTCATACTCTCGTGGATTTATTATATTCTAAAAATTTATTGCGTTTACGTTGTAATGAAAAGCAATCTAATGAATAAAGTTTATTAAAAAGTGGAATGGCATTTTTAGTAGAAATAGCCAACTCATATAATCCTCTATTATCTTTAGAAATATTTCCTACTTTAAGAAATTTTTTAATATCTTCAAGTAATTCAGAACGATGAGCGACTAATCTAAATCTGATATATTCATTTGCACTAATTGAGACAGAACCATCTCCATCAAAAAATCCTAAAATAAAAGCATAAGTTAAATCAGGATCATTAAATTTAGGAAGATGCATTTCTTCATAAGTTTTGCGATGAACAATACCAAATTTAACAAGCTGTTTTTTTTGCTGTTGGCTGGTCCATGAAAGTCTACATATTGTAAATCCATTTCCAGTTTCACGAACCATAATTTCACTTTCAATATCTAATTCATTTTTAATTTTTTCAAGAATTTCTTTATCTACAATAGATAACTCAATATTAATTCTATTTCGTTCCTTTTCTATCCAACCGTCTGAAGCAAGAAAACCAAGTAACCAAGCTTTTTGACAAGAATCAATATTATCAAAATATTCATGATTTACGTGTTTTGTACGAGCTTTATTAGTTAAAGCATTTTGCCCTTTTCTAGAACGAATAGGGATACTATTATCAGTTAATATTTTTTTTACTTTATAAGTAGATAAATTACTAATTCTAGAAATTTCAGCAATAGATTTTAATTCTATTACATACGCATAAATAATATCTTGGGTGTTCATGTCTGCAAACACACTCCTTTTAAATTTTTAGTTTCAAAATCTATGCGTTGCACGTGTTATAGTTTTTAAACTATAACTTCCGTTCAGATTAGCATATCAAATGACTTAGCTTTTCTGTTTTTTAGTATGATGTTCGACTATAATTACTTATAGAAGGGGCAGATTATAGTTTACCCTCCGTACAGGAACACGGAATAACCACGTAAATCTCTGCTCACCTGGTGCGGTTGAACAGCAAAAATGTCAATATTAGCCATATTTTACTCTCCTTTAGGTAGAACTAAGTTAGGTATTTAACCTAACTTAGAACTTAAACCCGCCAGCGGGAATTCCTGGAACTGCGGTGGGACCAGGAGCTGGAGCAGCTGCCGCATTGCCCTGATGTTGATAATATTCAACACTACGCTGCTTAACTTCGGCCAGCATAACATTACGATTCTCCATAGCTTTTGCAATATCAGCAGGAGTCAGAATATCTTCTGCACCAAAATCATAAGGAATCTTATTTGCGTGATTTACAACCCAATTACGCACTCTGCGCTCTACTACATCAACAGCAGCCTCACCAAACGCAGATTCCACTTCCTTTTCAACCTTAACAACTCTGTTTTCGATATAGCCACGAATCCCAGTGTACATAGGATTACTAGGATCAATCCCTGCACTTTCAAAGTAGTTCATTGCGCCAGGATGACGAACAACAAAAGTCATAGGAAGAATATCATTGCGGAAATTGAATACACAACCTTTAAGCTTTACATAATCTTCTTCAATTCCACGCTCTTCATTCTTTTCAACATGTTCCACGTTAGTAATAAGAACATCACATTCAAACTTATTTCTTTCCTGTCCTTCAGCAGGAAGCTCTGCGGGGCTTCTAAGAATTGTTACAAATCCACCTTCATGACGAGGAGTAGATACGAGTTCATCTCCACCCTGGGGGTAGAAATCATTTAGAGCAATACTTGGGGTCAGACGCACACAAGTGGCCTGATCAAGACCATCATTCATAATAGTCTTACCATTTTCAATAATCTGTTTCAGAGCATTATAAGAAGGATTGCCTTTACCAGCCTTTGTAGTCGGAGTTACATAAGTATAATGAACCTGAATTACATTCATTCCAGCATCATCAGTAGCAACATCAAGTGTACCATTAATGAACTCTTTACCATAATTTTCGCTATCTTTTCTTTCTACCTTACGAATAGAAAGATCATGAGTATAAATACGACCTGCAATCTGTTCAGTATTCTTATTAGTTCTTGCCATATTAGTTCTCCTTAGTAATTCATTAGTTTATATAAATATTATATCATTTATTTTTATATTCGTCAAGTTTAAATGCTTTTCCCAATTCAGTTATCTGATAAGTAATGGGGGAAAGCGTTGACATCTTTTCTACATAACCATCAGTAGCAAGCTTACGCATTGTACCTGAAATAGAACGAGTATTCATATCCAGGGCTTCAGCCAACATTTTAGCTGAGAAAATATATCCATCTTCCTGGCCCTGGAGATACTCAAGGACGGCCGCGCCTTTTTCTGTAATGACACTTGAATTTTTCACAGTTCCATTTTTAAATTCAGTAAAATAATTCATAGCATCTTCATTAATAGTATTTGTTTCTAGCAGTTTTTCGATTTCAGCAATAAAATTTTCTTTAGTAGTCATTACTTTTAAGCCTTTCTTTTATTTTATATATAAATTATATCATAAAATAAAAGAATTGTCAATAATTACCCTTTAAATAATTGCGCTACGTATGTCACATTATCATCTGCTACATAAACTCCAATAGCTGTTTCAGTAAAGTGCTGAAGAAGAATATTATCTCTATGGCTCTTGGAGTTCATCCAAGTATCAACCATCATCGCGGCGGTTGATAGCTCAGGATCAGCTTTTAATAAGTTTTCGCCAACAACAAAATAATCATCTGTAATTACGCTGTGACAAGAGGAACCATCTGGTCGAGTATGAGAAAATTGAATTGAACTTTCTTTTGCTCGAAGATCTGCGGCCGCTTGTAAATTTTTATTATAAGTTAAAACAGGAAGATTATTTTTCTGACGCACTTGATTAATTAATGCGAAAATTTCTTCATTAATATTGTCATAAGTAGTTTGATATTCTATTGACTGTTCTTTTTCTGTTGGTAATGTAACAACATCATCATCATTACTATCATTTGTTTCTTCTGTTGTAACCACATTATCGGTAACAGGATTATATCGTTGATAATCAATATGTTCTTTACCATTTAGAATAACATATGTATTTGGGCCTGCATCATATTTTGGTAAGGTTCCAATAATTGGAACATCATGATCTGTTACACCAATAATATATACATTTCCGCTTGGTTGAATCGCATCTACATTTGTTGCTTCTGCAATTGTCAGCGGACTAATTAATATCATTAAAAGAAGTATTAATCCGATAATTCTTTTCATTCTGCTTTCTCCTGTAATACTAAATTTAATATGATACCAATAATAAGAGCTAAAGCAGTACCAGAAAGACTAAAAACATCGTTTCCAATTACTATACCGCTAATTCCAACAGCAAGAATAACAGATACCAAGATTAAATTCTTAGAGTTATTTAAATCAACATCTTTAAGCAATTTGATACCACTTGAACTAATAAAACCATATAAAACACAAGCAGTACCGCCGCCAATTACACAGCTAGGAATTGATGCAATAAATGCTTGAACAGGTTCTAAGAAACCAAGACTAATCATCATTAATGCAGCTACAACTGTAGTTTTTACAGATGCACATTTACTAAATCCTACTGCGGCAACTCCTTCGCCATATGAACAAGCTCCTAAGCCACCTAAACAAGAGGTAGCCAGATTTGCCATGCCTTCACCAATGAAGATTCGGCTTAAACCAGGAGTTTTATAAAGGTCTGTTCCAATAATGCCTCCAAGGGCGGCGTGATCACTTAAACATTCACAAATAGCGCTAATTGTAAAAGCTATATATACAACAATAATAGGGATAATCGAATTGTCGATAGGAGCCCAAGAAGTAAAAGCTAGTTTTGGAAGAGCAACTAAATGAATATTATTAAATTTAGTGAAATCAACTAGCCCGAATGGAATAGCGACTAAGTATCCTACTAATGTACCAATCAAGAAAGGAAACATGGATAAGGCGCCTTTGAGATAATGACTTGATAATGCAATTGCTAATACTGTAATTAAAGCAATCATAATACCAAGATTTCCTGTGTCACCAATATATCCAGGAATGAACCCCATAAGATTAATACCAATAACAATTGTGATAGAACCTATTAGAACTTTTGGCATTACTTTATACAAATTATCAATAGAGATGTAATGAAAAATAATACCAAAAATAATGTATGTTAAACAAGCAACCGCTCCACCAATTGCTACTGCTGTATATCCTCCTGCGGCGAGTGCGGCCAGAACAGGAGCAACAAAAGCCCCGCTGTTAGAAATAAACATAGGAGATTTGAATCTTGTGAAGAGGCTATAAATGATTGTAGCCATACCGGCGCCTACAAAAGCACCAGATAATTCGACTCCACAAATCTGTGCAATTAATGCAGTTGCTGTAAAAACACTTAATAGAATCTGTAGACTAAAAAGAAGTAACTTCCCGATAGGAGGAGTATCATTTGTTTTATAAATCATTGCGTTTCCTCCACATATAAATTTCATGAATAACAGCGTCAATATTATCAACCAGAATTCCAGCTTGCTTAATCAAACCAGTAACATAAAGGTTTTGATATGAATATTGCTGCTCACCAAGGGAAGCAGCCCCGCCCCAATCTTTAGCTTCACTATGAGTATTAAAGCATTGACGAGTATCAGTGCAAATACCTATAATTAATTTATTGTCGCCACGCATAATCTTTTCATGAAACTTACCTATTTCTGCGCATGTCCCAGAAGGAAGAACGTCTCCATCAATACATGCTACAAGAATATCAGTATTATCTAAGCGGACATTATCTCCATTAGCGATTTCTTGTGAACCCGCAAATTTCTTTTTTCCTTCTACACCATTTATTTCAGTGTTTTCTACTGGGCTATAAAGATTTACATCTGGAAAAGCTTTACGAATTTTTGTAGCCCATTCAATATTTCTTAGATAATCTCCATAGAAGAAAATTGGTCCTGCAAGGTATATATTCATACTTTAAACTCCTTAAAATCTTCTAAATAAAGAATTTTTTTATTTAATGATTCTGCATAAGTAATTTCTGATTGAGTAGATTGTCCAATATAATTATTCTTATTAATAATAAAAACCATATCTGCCATTTTAATTTTTGCTTTATGCAAGTTATCTAATTCTTGTTTTTGTATATCAGTAATTTGATCACCTGCATGACCAAAAATCATAGGCATAACAACAATACAACCTTCAAGAGTAAACCATTTACTCCAATATACAAAGTCATCTTTAAATTTAGTGCTGCCGCACAAACATACAACAGGATATTTATGAGGAATATGTTTAATTATTGCCTGCGGTTCCATTATATCCATACTCCTTTGCTTGGTATAATTCAATAAAATATTTTTCTTTACTATTTAGTTCTTCTTTTGAGCAAGCAATAAGAAGTTCAAAAGTAAAGTTCTCTAGGCCCCATTCTTGCATAGCTAAATAAAGTTTGTTTCCTGGGGGCGTATCTATTCCTAATCCACATTTACAATGTTCATTCCAACGCTTATAAATATCAACGCTTTGACCTATATAACATTCAGTTGTTTGTAGATTAGTAATCTTATAAATTCCACATTGAGTTTTATTTTGTAAAATAATGGGGAATTTAGTCTTTGCTAAAGGCTGCCAATAGGTTTGCCAAATTAACATTGATAAAATTCTAGGCTTATGAAGAGTAAGTTTGACTCTTTCAAGAGCTTTGACATCTTCAAGATCTTGTCTTGAAGGAAGTAATCTATAATTATCTTTATTATCTCGAACTTCTTGTTCTTTTAATAAAGCTTGATGCGCGGCCGCCCTTGTTGCTGCAATTTCATCTAGCTGTTTTTGTTTCCATTCTAACTCATGGTTAATAGTAGCTAGTTTTTTAGAATATTGTTCATCAATTTTATTATATTCTTTATCTAATTGATCACAATACGTTTCAAAAGCACGCTTTGTTATTTCTTGTTGTGTTGCAGCTTCCACAGAAGCTGTAGTTTTAGTAATTTGAATATCTTGATTTAATTGACTTAATTGTTTATTTCCATCAGAAATATCTTGATCTAGTTGTTGTTTACATGTTTTTAAAGCCTGGATGCTATCATGTAAATCTTCTTTCTCTTGATATAATCCAGTATTGGTTACGTATAAACCTGAATTAATAGTTTTTAATTTTTCATTTTCTACTGTTAATTGGGTGTTTTGCTGTTGTATTTCTAAATTAATTTTCTTGCGGGTTGCAAATGCATATATGGTTAATCCCGCAAAAACTACAACTAGTATAAGTAAAATTATATCCATATATACAAAAAATGGGCTGGGTTATACACCCAACCCTATTTAAAAACTATATATTATTCCTCAACTTCTGCATCTGGATCGAAAGCACGTCCATCAGCAGTCAGCTTAATAAGCTTAACCTTTTCATGAGTACCATCAGCGAGTTCCATCTCAGCCTCAACACGTTCGGTATAACCCTTGCGCTGGAAAGAGGTGACAGAACCATTGACTGATTTAACATTCATATCAAGTGCTTCTGCGATATCCTTTGCAGTGAAATCCTCGCCGTCATGAGCCTTAATGTAATTGAAAATATCCTTTGTAGCCTGCTTCATAGCCATAATAATTTGTTCTCCTTAAAATAAATATTTAATAATTAGTTTTAATATTGGGCGAGAAATCAATCACCCTTTATTATGTTATTATTATATCAAAAATTTTTCTTATTGTCAATGCTTCCTAAAAAATTTTCTACATACAATGTTACCATAACTAAATCCCTGGGTGATAGACATTCCATATATGATTGAATTTTCTCTTCATTAGATTGAACACTTTTGCCCAAGGCGATTTCCCGCTCTGCATTAATAATTTTTTGTCCGATGATTTGTATATCTCTTTTTTTCATCTTACAAATATATTATATCACAATATTTTTTAAAGTGCAAGTAGGTCGTCGACCAAAGCAAGAAAATCTGTTTCTGAAAGAATTGGAATATTCAATTTTTTAGCAGTTAGATTTTTTGCAGTAGTAGATTCAGTGTCATTATTAATAAGATAGTCAGTTTTGCTTGTAACTGAACCAGTTACTTTTCCGCCATGATTCTCAATCCATTGTTTAAGACTATCCCTATTATTCCACTTATATATTTTACCAGTAATACAAAATTGCTTACCTGTAAAAATCTGTGTTTTATTTTCATTAGGGTCTTCTTGAAAAACCATTCTTGCAGCTACATCATCCATAACCTCAAAATCATAATTATGGATATTATTATTCATAATATAACCAAAATCAGGAAGATGACTAAAATCTTTACCTTCAAGAACAGCTGATTTAAATGCCTGCCATGTTTTATAATGATTAGCAATAGTCTTAGATGCTGTTACACCAATCTCTGGAATACCTGCCGCCGCAATCACTCGCCATAGTTCTGTATATCTACTTTTCTCTATTGCCGCTAAAATTTTATCTACTGAAGCCGCGCCAAATCCAGGCTTCTTAATCCATTCATCACGATGAAGATACAGATCATAAATACTATTAAAGTTTTGTACCCAATTCCAATCAACTAATTTTTCTAAAGTGGCTTTAGAGAGACCTTTTATATCCATTCCTTTTTTACCACAAAAATGGTCGAATTTATTAATTAATTTACCATCACAATCAGGATTAGAACAATAAAGAAAATCATCTTTTACTACTGTTGGCTCTCCACAAATAGGACAAACTGTTGGCAATTCAAAATGAATATCTTCAGAAGAATTTCTTTGTTCCGCCTGCATAATTTGTGGAATAATCATATTCATTTTTGCAACCCAAATTTTTTCTCCTTTATATGGGAAAGAACCAAGCACTTGTTTCATAATATTTAAATTATGGAGTGACGCCCTATTAACTATTGAATCACCAAAATCAATATCATCAAATTTTGCTACTGGTGTTAACTGACCAGTACGCCCCATAGACCATTCAATTTCTTTAAGTGTAGATTCATATGTTTCATCATAAAACTTAAATGCTATACCACCACGGAAATGATGATCTGTTCTACCAAGAGATTGATAGTATTCACAATTATCATACTTAAAAACTAATCCATCAATTGGATATTTAAGCTCTTTAGCCATGTCTTTTATAAGATAAATAACATGCTGGATATGCTTTATATCTATTATATCTTCTATTAATGAGACATTAGGGACAGAAATAAATCCTAATTCATTAAGACTAATTAATTTACTACTTAATTTATTATATGAACTTCCTTTGATAATATCCCAAGCAACAAAAGTTAAATGTCTATTGGCACTTTCTTTTGCATCGAGTAGGCGAATAGACCCTGAAGCAAAATTTCTTGGATTTGCATATTCAGTTGAGAAAGGTTCAAAATCATCGTAAGTACAAATGACTTCCCCATCTACTATAAATTCTTCTGCTAAACAAGGAATAATAAGGGGGACTCCTTGCACAAAATTAATATTATGAGTAATATCTTCTCCAATAATACCATTCCCACGAGTCTCTGCGCTAACTAATTTACCATCTTTATATAAAAGAGAACATGTTAAACCATCCATTTTAGCCATAGCGATAGCGTCATGTCCCTGAAGAAAATTTACTATTTCTTCTTCATTTTTGGTTTTTTGAAGTGAAAGCATTGGATGATTATGCTCTACTTTTTCAAGAGAATTTTTTACAGCATAATTAATTTTAATAGTCGGAGAATTAGATAAAATAACTCCAGATTTTTTTTCAAGTTCTAGAAGTTGAAAATACATATAATCCCATTCTTTATCTGAAATTGCGGGATTCCCTTCATCATATAATTTTGTATAATAATTAAGTTTTTCAACTAAATTTCGCATTATATCAATATTAAAGTTATGAAACATATTTATCACCTTTTTAGTAAAGTAAGAGAATAAAATATTCTCTTACTTTAAAGTTTAGTAGCTTCAGTAATTTTACTATTTTTAATCATAATATTGCCTAAAGTGATACGTCCACCAATAGGAATATCAGACGCTGAAATACAAATTGAACTAGGAATTCCTGTTAACAAAATAGTATCTGTGGGATTTACTAGGATAGCTGATGCTAATTCTCCAGTTGCAGCGCATGGTTTATATGTATAGATGCCGTGGCCGCCCCTTGCTTGGACGGGGAACTCCTTGATATCAGTCATTTTACCTAGACCCTTTTCTGAAAAAACTGCTAGATATTGTTTCTTGCCTATAGGAAGCCCCGCAATTACATAGTCATTATCTACTAGTTTAATAGCTCTAACTCCTGAAGCAACTCTTCCTACAGGAGTAATTTCTGTAGACATAAAATGAATTGCTAAACCTTGTTTAGTAACTACAACTAAATCTTCATCTTTTACAAAAGTAACACTAACAATTTCATCATTAGCATCTTTGAATTTAATTGCTTGAATACCAGTGGTTTTCTTAGTATCCATATATTCTTTAATTTTAGTCTTTTTAACTAAGCCATTCTTCGTAAAGAAAATAACATATTCTGCATTAGTATCTCTATATAATGAAGATACAGCACAAACTTTTTCATCAGGCTCAAACTTACAAAGAGAAGAAATAGGAACTCCGCCAGAAGTATTATTACCTTCAGGAATTTTTTCTACTAACATTCTATATAATTTACCTTTATTAGTAAATATCATAAGAGTATCAATAGTATTTGTACTAATTAAAGAAAGAATAGCATTATCCGTAGTTTTTACACCTTTCCCAGCTCTATTTTGTGACTTAAAGCTGGCCCGCGCTATTCTCTTAACATTCCCTGCTTTTGTCATAACCACCACAACATCTTCAGGAACTACTTCAGCAATTTCTTTTTCTTTTGTTGAAATATTAATTTGAGCTAATTCTGTTCTTCTATTGTCTCCATACTTTTTAACAATAGAACTAAGACGGTCTTTAAGAATTTCTTCTTGCTTTTCACGAGAAGCCAAAATCCATTGAAGATTTTTAATGGTATTTAAAAGATCAGTAGCCTCTTTTTCAAGTTCAACTTTTTCTAACTTGGCAAGAGAAGAAAGTCGCATAGCTAGAATAGCTTTTGCTTGATTATCTGTAAATTGATATTTTTCAATCAATTTAATCTTTGCGGCCGCCGCACTTTCAGATCCTTTAATTAGAGCGATGATATTATCAATATCTTCTAATGCTCTAAGTAAACCATTTACAATCTCTAATCTATCTACAGCTTTATCTAAATCAAATTGAGTTTCTTTTAAAATACATTCAATATTATGAGCTACATAAATTTGAATACATTGTTTTAGATTAAGTTCAGTTGGAACCTTATCTACAAGAGCTACTTGATTATAACTAAAAGAGGTCTGAAGATCAGTCTTTGCAAAGAGTTGATTTACTATTACTTCAGGATTAATTCCTGAATCACATCTAATAACAATATTCAGCTTACCTTTGCTGCTACTATTGATGACTTCATCAATGCCTTCTATTTCTTTTGCATCACAAGCATCGCCAATTTGTTTAATCAATACTTCTGTAGAAGTCCCATAGGGAATTTCATAAAAGATAATATCTTGCTTTTTAATTTCATATTTACCACGAATTTTAACAGACCCGTGCCCGCTCTTCATAATAATAGGAATATCATCTTTATTAATAACAATTCCACCTGTGGGGAAATCTGGACCAGGAAGAGTTGGTTCTTTCCCATCAAGGTAATCAAAAATAGCTTGAGCAACTTCTTTAAGGTTATGCGGCGCCCAGTTACATGACATTGCTACTCCAATGCCGCTATTAGGGTTACATAAAAGATTGGGGAAAGCCGCAGGAAGAGTTGTAGGTTCTTCTAGAGTTTCATCATAGTTTGGGATAAATGGTACATTATTTTTCTTTAGTCCAATTAACATACCATCTTCAGCTAACTTTGACAGGCGGGCTTCAGTGTAACGATATGCGGCAGGTCCATCTCCGCCAATATTACCTAGATTACCATGAAAATCCATCAATGGATATCGCATAACCCAAGGCTGAGCTAATCTTACAAGAGCTCCATAGATACTGGAATCTCCATGAGGATGGAATTGACCCATTACATCACCAACAATCTTTGCGCATTTGACATGAGCTTTATTGTTAGTATATCCGCTATGAAGTGCGCCATATAAGATTCTTCGTGCAACAGGCTTAAGACCACTCTTTGCATCAGGGATAGATCTATCTGTATTAACGGCTACTGCATATTCAATAAAGTTCTGAGATAATTCATTTATCAGATCATTAGTCATTATAAGTAGCCTCCTCGTCTACAAATTCCCATTTTAAAGGCTCTCCAGTAATAGGATGCCTACCATTAGTTTTTAATCGGGTTGAATGATTTGCAACTTGTCTAATATGATTTCTGTCTCCTCCTACACACCATTCAACAGCTCTATTTGCATTAGCAAAGATTTCTCCTGTATTAACACATCTAATTCTTTTACCTTTATTATAATTATGATGTTTTTCACCAGATTGAGCTTCTGATAATTTTTTTCGAGTTTCTAAACTTAAAGCTCCTTTAGAGCCAGCATCTCGTATATTATAACCATAATTTTCATCTTTGGTTTTATATAAATTAATATAATATTGTTCTCTAATTACAGCTTGTTCTTCAGTTAATTTATCTTCTAAAATTGAAGCAGTAAAATTTTCCCACCCATATTTTTCAATAGCATTATAAAAATGTCTAGAATTTTTATATCTTTTTCCATTAATACCAGCTCTACAACTTAAAGATACACAAGTTTGTCCTATATATTTTTTATGATTAATATTATTTTCATACATATAAACTTTATATTCTTTCATAATATTACCTCATATTGTATATACTGCATCTTTTGCGTGTGTTTTAATAAAATTCTTACGAGGGATTACTGCTTCTCCCATAAGATCATCAAAAAGTCTATTTGCTTTTTCAACATCTTCAACTGTGATTTGTTGAATGATTCTTTGTTCTGGATCAACAAGAATCTCAGTTTCTTCTGCTGACAATTCACCAAGACCTTTGAGTCGATTTACTGTATATTTTTTATTACGATTTTTAGCCCTATATGCTTCAAGAGCTTCATCATTTTTAAGATAAAGATAATTGTCTTTACCTTCAGTAATTTTATAAAGTGGGGGGATGCCGCCATATACATAGCCATCAAGAATTAATTCAGGACAGAATGTCCATATAAAAGTATAGAATAGATTCTTAATATGACTACCATCTACATCCAGTTATTCGTAGCTTTCACTACGCCCTGACTATATCTTACCTGCAAATAGCAGGGACACCATTTCGAGTTGCGTATCAATAGCAACCCTACTCCCACGATTCTGGGATAGTCGATACAGGTTCAAACATTAATCCATTTCTTTTCTTTTTTCTTATAAATAGGTAAATCAGAATAATTGCGACCCCAAAGAATTTGTTGGAATGAAGTAAAATTTACTCTATCTTTATAGTCTTCATATATTTCTTTAGCTGTTTTATTAACATACTCAGTTCTAATTTTAATAATTTCTTCATTTGTGAACTGAGCAAATTTACCATTTTCGCCTTTACTATTTTGTTTTATATAGTATTCTTTATTTTCTTTAGTAAAGACTTCAGGCATCACATGACCCCATGCTCTACCTTGCCAAAGATTTTGGAAATATTGAAAACTTATTTTATCAGCAAATTCTTGGTAAACATCTTTTTGCTTTAAATGATTATTATATGCAATTCGGATCTTTTTTACATCATCTTCAGTTAATTTTGCATTTGGATTATTATTGCCAACGACATTACGTAATCCACCATCAAATTTATTACCTGAAGCTTTTGCATTTAATTTTGTAATCCAGTAAGCTTCTCGTTCATCCAATTGATCTAATGAACACTCTTCCAATACTTCATAATTAAAAGCATTTTTACCTTTTTCTTTAATATATCCATCAAAAGGAATACGAGTTTGTTCATATGTTTTTATTTTATGTTCATTGAAGCGTCTTTCAATATCATTACTTTTACCAATATAAAACATTGCTGGATTATTTTTTTCTGTTATTTTATAAATACCTATCATAATGATTTCTCCTTTAATATTTAATTAAAAGAGAAATGGATAATGTTTGTTTCCCACGGGATTACCATGCTTATTTATTAAGTTTAGGTTTCCCCGTTAGCACTTATCATTTCTCTTTATTGGATATGAGATTGATGTGTGACACATGAATCTCTTTTGCCCAATAAATTAAAATTTTAAGTACCCCGCGGATCAGCGGAAAAGTGTTACACAGCCAATGTTACTTAGCATCACTCTCGATTATAATCTTTCCATATCTTAGATCTTTTGGATCATAGGTCAGCCGCATAGTTTTCATATCAACTTTAAGACCAAAAGCTTCAATCATAGTCATAATTTCAGCGTTCTTTTGAATCTTATCTAGACTTGCTTTACGAACGTTTAAAATTTTACCACGCACAGGAAGTACCGCCTGAGTTTCTGCATTTCTAGCCTCTTTAAGATTACCCGAGGCGCTATCCGTATTATCCTATATTTCTATAGGTACTGACTAACTCTTCGCTCCGACTTGTCAAGTCATCAACGCGTCCTCTATTTCCAACTATGTATCAATAATAGTTGTACTTCCGATCTCACTCGGAATAGTCGATACAGCTTATTGTATATCTTTATAAGTTTGGCGAGTAATTATATTATATACTGTAGTCCATGCTTTATTAGGAGCATATTTTAACCAAACTTGTTTAGGACTTAAGCCTTCATCATAATCTTTTCTCATTTGACGAACTTCATCGTCTGTAAAACTTCTTTTATTATTTGCAGCTATTTCAGATGGATTAGCTTTAGCTTGATGAGAGTGCCAATATTTATTTTCTTCATTATGATATTCTGGATAAATATCTTTCCAAGTTTCAAACCACCAGACTTTTTGAAGTCCTCTTTTAGAAATTTTATCCTTATATTCTTCATATACCTGTTTAAAAGGAATATGAGCATTATAGCACTCTCTAATATATTTTACATCTTCTTCATTCAGTAAAGCTCTACCATTTTTTGATCCCTTTTGAGATCTATTTGGATTACTGTCTCCACCTTCAGTAGCATTGTAACCATTATGAAATGAATCATAATATTTAATAAAAAATTTTTCTAATTGGTCTAAAGCTTCTTTTGAGTATTCTTCTGGTGTTAATGTTGCAATAATTTCAAAATCAAAATTTTCCCATCCATATTTTCTAACAGCTTGATGAAATTGATGGTTATAATCATTGGCTTTTTCATTATAAGCAGAAGATTTATGTCCATATTGTCTACGTTCTATATCAATACTTTGACCAATATAGCATTTATTATTAATTTTATTTTGATATTTATAAATTCCGATCATATCGGTCACTCCTTTCATTGGAATATGAAGGAGCATGAGAAAAGATTATTAAATTTTGTCCAATTATACAATCTTGCCACGGGATTGCCTTCGCCTAACTAAGTTTTGACATACTTAGATAACGGTCAGGTTTCCCCGTTAGCCACTTTATAAGTGACCCCAGTGATGAACTGGAAAAAAGGATTAGGGCAATAGTTATTTACCCTCAGTGACATAGATCTCACATTTCTTACGATCTCGTCCCCAACAATCAGCGAGTTTGCTGTCAAATTTAACTGCTTTTTCTTTTTTCTTCTTTTGCTCACGAGCAGCATCTCTAGCCTTTTTTGCAGCTTCTCTTGCTTTACGTGCGGCCGCCGCCTTATCAAAAATAGTTTTAATTTCTTTTTCATTACTAGCAAGCCAATACTGAAGATTATCAGCAATAGCTCCAGTAAAAGGAGTCATATCTAATTTAACAACAGTAGTTTTTACTTGAGCATTATAAGCAACATTAGGAGCTGTTAAATTAAAAATAACATAAATACCCTCTTGTATATCTTCTCCAGTAAGATTTTCATCTTTTTCTTTTAACCATTTTTTTTCTCTGAAAAATTTATTAAATTCTTTAGTTAATAGACTTTTAACTTGAGTAATATGAGGACCTGATTCTGTTAATCCAGTATTAACATAAGGGATAAAAGTAGATGAATACATAGAAGTATATGTAAGTACCATATCCATCTTATTTTTACCTTGCGCGAATTGCATATTAAATCTATTTTTAATAAGTTCTTTATCTTTTACAGCTTTATCAACAAGATCATTTATTCCTTTTGAAGAAACATATACAGTTTTTTCATCGAGATAGGTAAGATTAATCGTAAGTCCAGGACAAAGAGCTGTAATAGTTTCACAAAGATTTTTAATCTTATTGATTTCTACTTCTGGATGTGTAAAAAATTCTTCACTAGGTAGCCATTCTACTAAAGTACCAGAAGGAATTTTTTTATCTACTTTTGCACTAGTTCGTTTTTCAAAAATTCCTTCTTTAAAGAAAATATGTTCTTGTTCTCCATCTCGACAAGTACACACTTGAAGCCAATGGCTTAGAAATGTAGTAATTTTAGAACCAATACCAAAAGAACCTAATGAAGTGCCTTCATAAGTACCATCTTCACGATATTTACCAGAAGTATTTAATACACTAAAAGCTGCTTCAAGAATAGTTTTCCCGTCATCTCTATAGCTATTAGGAATAAATCCTTGGCCATAATCTCGGACTCTTATGACATTATTTTTATCAATACTTATATCAATTTGATTTCCATGTCCTAATCTAAATTCATCAATAGCATTAGATAGAATCTCAATCAAAAGTTGAGTAGAATAGGTGGTGTCACCCGCGTATACACCTGGTTTTAGACGAGTGAAAGTTAATGGGTCTAGACTTTCAATACTATTTTTAGTATATAAATTTTTTTTCTTTCTTTCTGCCATAAATTACCTCATCCACATTTTTCCAATAAATTTCCATTTGTTCTTTTGTAGGGTAAATCCATCCATCATGAATACCTATAGTAATATATCTTTCATCATTAAGATACTCTTGAGGAATAGGATAAAACCCCCCAAATTCTATTTTCAATTTTTCCCTTCCTTTTTCATTCATTTTATATATTATAACATAGAATTTTTTGTTTGTCAAGTTTTTGCTTAAAAATTTTAGGAGATTTTTAAGCAAAAAAAATAAAAGTGGGTTATCTATTAAGATAACCCACTATTTGTTAACGAATATATTGAGAAGCCGCGTATCCAGTTAGTCCATTTCCAGTAATTGCATACCAAGTTGAACCATCGGCAGCTTCAACTACTCTATTTAAAGTAACTGATGTGCCATATCGTAATTGACCAATCACATCATAATTCATACCTGGGCCTGATCTTACATTTAAAACACTTGCGGCAACCTTATGTGTATCAGTTGTCGGTGCGGCAGGTGCTGGATTAAGATCCGCATTAGTATTTTCAGCATATTTACCGTAACCTAAATTAGTTGCAGTATGTTGTGCATCATTAAGAATAATATCTCCAGGAAGTAAATAACTTGGACCTGTTAGATATTTAGATGCAGTTAATACTTCAAAGCCTGCTGCGCGAAAGCCAGCTCTCATATTGCCAGTATATGTAGCATTAATGTTTTGTAAAACTGGGATTCCTAATAAATAACCCACAGCTTTGACATTCGCAATGACGCCTGCGGAGCAATCTGCTTCACAAGGGACTGTGATATTTTTAGGCCAATATCCAACTGAACGGAGTTGATTCCAATAGGTTTGATTCTCTGATTGGTCATAACCAACATTATCATTTTTTGCAGCTTGAATACCTAATTCAGCTATATACTCACGAACTTGTCTATTAGGATGACGTAAAATGCATTGCCATCCTTGATTATACCAATTGATAATCCACCATTCTTTTCCAGATTGATCTCCTGCGCGGCCGCCCCTGATGCCGCCATGTTCATCCTTACCACAGTTAGAAATTTTACCATTATAGTTATTAAAATCTGTGGTGATCTTTGCGGCAGTAATTGGTGTGGCCGCAGACGAGGCAGGCGCCGCCGCATCGTTATAAGTAGTTGATCCATTCGTTGATGGAGTAATTATTGTTTGATTCTGTTTCTTTTGAGATCCTAAACGATTTACAAGGCTTTGAATAGCATTATAATCGAAACCAGCATTAGTAATTCTATTTCGACGGTCTACACCTGTTCCCCACTTATTATCTAGAACCTCTTGTGCTATTTCTTCATTGGTTGCTTGAGCTGGACCGACTCCAAATTCTTTATTAATTAAACTTTGAATTTCAATCCAACTATATCCAGCAGCTTGTAATTTTTCTTTGCGTGCGTCACCGTTACCCCATCTGCCTTGTAAAACTTCTTGTACAATTTGATTGGGATTTGCCATGATTACACTACCTTATCTCCAAAATTAATAAATTCTTGAATATTAGTATTGCTTTCCATTAAATGTCTTAAAGTTACAAGAGCTTCATCTACTAATTCGCAGAATTTTTCAAATTTTAATACAGCTGCAACTTGAGGGAATTTAGCTACAAACATATCATAAACTTTAGCGAGTTTAAGTTTGCCAGTGCCTGCTCCCATTTCTTGTTCTGCTTCAGCAGTAGCATATAAAAGCCAATTTTTAACAATGGCTAATTTGGCATCGGTAGGAGCTTTAATAAACTTATTAATAAAATATCCTATAACAATACCAATAGCTAAAATGCAAATTCCATAAAAAATGTAATCGTTCATAGTGTTTCTCCTTTTTATCCTACGGCATTTTCGTCATAGTAACAATTAAAATTATTTGCGGCGGCCGCCTCATATGTAATACCGCCTGATGTGTTTTCTTTTGTAGATTTAGCGTAATAAGCTGCAAGAGCAATTACTTCTCCTACAACAGTTCCAATTAGGGTAACAAGTGGTGTAAAGTCTGGCATAATTCCCATTACAAGAGCTAGATGTAAACTTTGTACTGTAACCCAAGCTGTAAAAATCTCAATAAAAGTACAAGAAATAAAAAGAAAGATAAGAGCTTTTTTACTCATCGTAAGTGAGTTAGCTGTTGATTTTGTTAGCTCATTATATTCTTCACGTATCTTTCTTTGCCTTTTGAGATTTTCTTTTTCAATTTCCCATTTTTCTTCATCCTTGGCAACCTGTTTAGCTTTGTCAAGGTATTCATATTTCTCTTTTCTAAGGAATAGCATTAATTATCCCTCTTTATAATTTTTGTGCGATAGTTGCGATTTTACTCCTATATATATTTGGGAGAGTAATTTCTCCATAAATATCTTCTCCACGAAATACTTGAGATACTCTTCGTAGACCATTATTATTCCCTGCATATAAGCTTGCATCAACTTGAGCTTCGCTATCACCATCTAGCACACATACGCAATCTTCACCAATTCTTTGTAATGCTAAACGCATTAATTCTACATCCATATTTTGTGCTTCTGTAATATAAACTCCAGCTCTCATACCAGTAGTATCAAATCCTCTAAGATCTGCTAATGGCAATAATAATAAAGAACCATCTTCTATTAAACGTTCTACTTCTAATTTATCTCCAAGTTTACTGGCTAAAAAATTACCAATTTGAGAATCTAATAATTTATCATCTTTAGATCCAGGATAAAATCCTAATTTAGCAGCTCCGTTGGCAGCAACTGTATTACAAAAAATAACTATTTTATCTATATTATTGTATTCTAATTGATGAAATAAATAAGCCATAGATAAATATGACTTACCACTACCAGCTGGCCCGCGCAGTAATGTAATTTTATTTTTTAAAAGAGAATCCATAGCAATTAATTGATAACTATCTTTTGGTTTAATTTTACCAAACTGTTTGCTATCTAATGTATAAAAAGTTGGTATTCTTGTATAAATTACTCCATCATATTTATAATAATCAATAACTTCGCCTTGAGAATCTTTTAATAATAAATATTGGTTAGGAAGTAAATCAAATATATTTTCTTCAGTCGGAGTGTAAATTTGATTATAAATTTTTTCTAACTCAATATTAGAATTAGCTTGAATTTCTACCCAACCTTTATATGGGATTGTGTCTTCAGGAGAGTATCCAACATTTAAACCCATAGCTGCTGCAATTCTGTTACAACAATAATCTTTGGTAATAAAAAGAATTGGAATATTTTTTTGTTGTAATTTAAAAGCAGATAAAATAATACGACTATCATTATTATCTGATAATACACTATGTAATTTTAAATCTAAATCCCAAGCATTATCATAAATTATTAGTTCATACTTATCTTCATATTTTGATAATAATTCAATTAACTTTCTAGCTTTATATTGTACTAAAGGATCTTTAGAATTAGATGTTTTTATATGTTCTAATTCTTTTAATGTAATAGCACTAATATAAAATTTTTCAGTTTTATTAAAAATTGCCTGACCTTGATCTAAAAGAGCGCAAGTATCATAAAAAAGATATTGCATATAGTTTGTCTCCTTTAACTAAATAAAAATGCGGCTATTAAAAGCCGCATATCTATACAGTTTCTTCAAATAAAGATGAAAAATAGTTAATATATTTTATTTGTTTTTGGCCTTAAAATAATTATCTGTGTTTTCTATCTTTGTTTTAATATTTTCATTAAATTTATTAATAGCTCTATTTAGTGATTCAATATTAAAAGCTAATTCACAAATCTTATCATAAATTTCATTAGATGTACGAGTATTTTTTGGAGAGGTATAATAAATATGTTCTAATGTTTTTTTCGCATATTGATCAAGTCTTTTGCGATATTTAAAATATTCAATAAAGGCTCGCATATGGGCAAGAGTCTGTCCTGTAAGAGGAGTATATGCTTTCTTTTCCATATCATCTGGATGAACCCGTGCAGTTCCTGTAAAAATACCTTCGGGAGTTTGAATACTTACAATACTTAAACCAGTATTTTTAGAAAAATCGCTATAAACAATAGGAAATCTACGTTTAGTTTCATCTTCAATTTTAAAATGCATAACATCAATCCTTACTTGTTTTAATATCATTAATAATTTGTTCCAAAGAAACAGGATAATTATTATGCGCATCTAATGCAACATTATAAATACAATCTTCCTTATTAATAATATCGGGCTTATGAGTATGTCCTGATAGATTCCAAACAGGATGCCGTTCATGATAATTACCCATTTTCATAGGATAATGAGTAGCCCAAAAACTAATTCCTTGTTCTTTAAAACGATATCCCATTTGAATATCTTTAAAAATTTTTGCGTCTTTATATAGTTCAATGCGGGCGTCAGTGTCATGATTACCATAGGCTAGATACTTATTGCCTTTAAGCTGCCGCAAACATGTAAGACCAAATTTATCATTTCGAAGCATACAATCACCAAGAATATAAACAGTGTCATCATAATCAATCATAGAATTATAATTTTGAATAGTTTTATGAGCAGCTTCTATCCAACTACCAAAGCCACGAGGAGCCCATATAAATTCTTTTTCGTGGCCAAAATGAAAATCTGAGGTAAACCAAATCATTTTTTACACCTCTACATTCTTATCATTAGATACGTGTAATATTCCAATATACTTATACGTATCAAGATCAGGGTCTTGAAATTGATGATACATACGACGCATAACAGTGACGGGAACTCGCGCGCGGCCTTCTCTATTATTATTTCTTTCAATTGCAGTAGCTAAATCGCAGGTAACTACAACAGGAATAATATTGTAATTATTTGAAAAAATCCGCCGTATTTTATTTCGGCTAGCTTCATTAAGATGAGTAGCATCTGCGATCACATTAATTACTTCATCCTCTTCAAAAGCAGCTTTAATAGTATTTACGAACTGATTAAACACTTCTTTTTCTTTTGAAAAATACTCTTCATTTGCGGGGACCAGACTAAATCGCACTTCATCTCTAGATACATACCGCCATTCAGGCCCCCGCATTAATTTGTTTTTAGCGTACCAAGTTTTCCCGCTACCAGGAATACCAACCATTATCCAGAGAGTTTTATCATGCATCTTTTATCAGCCCCTTTTGTTTTACAGTAGCAATAAAATGTTTCCATGAAGGATCTATTCTCTGACCTTCTTCGTCAAAATTTCCATATTTAAATTCAATTTGAAAATCTTCATAGGTGTATCGACCAAATGGTCTGACTTCTACCATATTTCGTTGAATCCTGCATCTAGGGCAGTATAGTTTTTTTAAATGACCAGGCTCTCTTGTATGTTTAGCTGAACGTACAACAGGGAGTCCAAGAGCACCACAATGGGTACAATAAAAATCACTAATATATTGCAAACTGTTAGCCATTAATTTCCCTCCATCCATTATGTTGAATAATAGCTCTCATATTCTGAATACCAACAGGGTTCATAGAATGAATATGAAAGAAATAACCTGTATCAACAATACCCTGACGCTCAAGCCACTTTAAAATTTCAATATAATCGCCGCCATCTTTAGTATAATTACCAGCATCATGATCGAGATCAATCATAATCGTATCATCATGCATATTACTTTCATAAGTACGAATTGCTGATTTAGCTCCATTAACAGTCCGACACCAAAGCCAACTCGTATCGGGCGGCCGCCGCATATCATCAATCCACAGTTTCATAATAATTCCCCCTTTATTTTATATATATATTATATCATATTTTTTATAAAAAAGCAAGAGTATCAATATACTCTTGCTTTTTATTATTAATTACTTATCTAATAGAGTAATTCCATCAATATCTAGATCAAAGTATGGTGCTGATCTAAATTCAGATTCATGAAAATATCCATCAAAAATTACATTAGTATCAGGGGTGAAATTAGGATCAGAATCTACATCTGCCATATATTCAGTTAGATGCTCTCCATTGACTGTAAAATTATTAACATCAAAAACATGGATAGTATTTGATTCAAGATATTTTCTTGCTTCAATAAGAGCTTCCGCAGTCCCTTCCGCAGCAACCTTATCATTAATCTCTGTCATTGTAACAGATCCAAGAGTCATATTACCTGTCCAGTCTACATCAATAGGAGTTCCTGTCTGAACAGAGCTAATAATATATTTGAAATAAGGCGCCCAATCAATGCGAGTAGACACTATAAAAGTATTAGGTGCGGCTGAAATTGTACTACCGTTATAAGATACATTAGGGATACCTGCGGCTTCACATGCGGATGGCGCCCCCATAGAGTCTGCGTGCTGGCTAATAAGTTTACAGCCATTTTCAATTAGACGATTCGCGCCTTCTTTTTCCAGAGCTTCATCATACCAAGAATTAGTAAATACAACATCCATAGTTACGTCAGGACAAATATATCTAGCACCAAGGAAGAAGGCAGTATAACCAGATTTCACTTCAGCATAAGGATAAGCTCCAATATAACCTATCTTAGCTTCTTCTGGAGTAAACTCTCCATTAGCCATCATTTCATTTAACTTCATACCAGCGGCGACTCCCGCCATAAACCTACCTTCATAGATAGAAGCAAAAGCATTATGGAAATTTGGAAGTCCGAGAGTATGAGCCTGTGTGCCAGTAGCATGACAGAACTGTACATCTGGGGCGGCCTGCGCAGCCTGGATAAGATAATCTTCATGTCCAAAGGAATCAGCAAAGACAATATTGCATCCTTCATCTACAAGATCCATAGCTGCTTCATAGCACTCGCCGCCTTCAGGAATACCAACTTTATTAAGATAAGGGACTCCCATTTCTTCGCAAGCTTCTTTTGCAGCCTTCATAAAGTTAAGATCATATGTAGACTGTTCATCATGGAGATAAATAAAACCTACTTTAACAGGAACAAGGCCATCTGGAATAATCTCTGCTTCTGCGGGCGCAGGTTCATTTGATACTTCGGGGCTAGGCTCTGCAGGTACCGCAGGTGTCTGAGTGCAAGCGCAAAGAGTAAACATCATCATACAAATAAGAATAACTGAAAGAATACGCTTTTTCATAAAAACTCCTTTGATTTTCAAAGTATTATACTATTTATATATGAGAAATACCCATATATAAATAGTATATCAAAAAATTTTTAAAAGTGCAAATTTAATTAAATTTCTTGGATAGAAAATTTAGTAGTATAATGAGTGTCACAATATGGACAATGGCCTTGGCCATAGTATAATTCAATAGGCGCCCCACATTTAGGGCAAGTCATAGGGTGGATTTCAACTACTCCACATTGAAGTTTATAAATCTTATCACCCAATTGGATAGAATCAATATATCCTGCGAAATCTGTTTCTTTCATATAATAAATTTAAGTTTTGTCCAACTCTTTTCTTGTTATGAATGGAAACGTAAAAGGAAACTATTACTTACTGCCTTAAAAGATTTAGTTCCGTCAATGCTTCTCAGTACAAACCCCTCCCGCGGCAGCCCATCAATTTTAGATTCACCTTCGGCAAGGAAGAGAAGCTTATCCAGTCGAGATTCTCCCTTCATGATATCAAGCATATTAAAAGTGAAGTTCGGCTCAAGGATTGGAACACAAGGAACGTTAAATCCATTCTCTAGCAGATTCTTCATTGCATGGCTATTCCATCTACCCTTATCAGAAGTAATAAGATTAAATGCAGCAAAGTCATGTCCAGCAAGTCCATAGTCTCTTTTCTGGACGCCCGCACCATAAGTTTCTCCCTGGATAGTGACCCAATTAGCATTAGGCATCCGTTCAAGAAGTTCATTCAACACCTTGTACATATCATACTTCTGCGCCATTTCCCAATAAATATTAGTATCATAGTAACAAGGCTTATCTACACTATCAAAGCACACGTTACGAGAACAAACATAAAATTCATTCTTGCGGCGGCCACGCTTCATGGTGAAAGTAGTAGAACTACCATCAATTTTTTCAGTGATAATCCATTCCCCTTCATCTTCCAGAATCCAAGGCATGTTCTGAACTCTTTCTTCATCGGTCTTTACAACCCACTCTGGCCAGCTATTCTTTTTGTCTTTCTTCTTACCAAAGAATACAAACATCAACTTTCGGCCCCATGCGCGCTTCATCAGCCAACGCACCCAAGACTTCTTAAAGATGTTAGGATGACGCTGTGCCATTTTCTTATACTTATCTACAGAAGGAGCCTTGCGCTGGTTATCTTCCACGTCCGCATAAGTTACACCAAGTTCTTTAGTAAGGAAACGAGATTCTCTATCTGCCCAGTGAATTACACCTTTATCATCAGCGATACCAACTTCATGTTCATTGGTGTTATGATTATTATTTTCCCAAATTTCCCAACCAAAATCTTCTGCGTGCATAAGAAGACCTTGACTTATAACCTTGCACATACGAAGTGTTTTTACCTTATAGTTCCGCTTCTCAAGAAATGCAAAACATTCTTTATCAGACGGAACTTTGGAGTCAATCTCAAAATAGATCGCGGGATCACCAACGTTAAACTGGCCTTTTTGAACAATTACCCACCAACCACCGACACGGGCATGCTCAACACGATCATAATTAGGAATAGGACGAATTTCATCAATCGTTACAACATAAGCAAGCTCCCGAGACCCCTCTTTATTCAACATATCTTATTCCTTCTTTATTATATAATTACTATTATTTAATAAATCTTTTAAACATAAATCATTATAATATGTCTTTATCTATATAACGCTCAAAAAGTATCCATAGACTGTTATATTTTCCTGAACCACCAGTCATACAAATAATTTCCCAATCAGGGTGTTCCGCTAGAAATGAATTTACATCACTTTCATAATAAAACTGTTTACAGAGACGTTCTTTTTCCATTTTTATTCTCCTTTTTTATAATTTGTTCGTTACATCAAACAATACACAAATACGATCACAGACTTCATCTTTTTCTTTTTCTGTAATCTTACGCCATTTCCATGCCCAATCAATATAATCAGCAATAGAAGAAAGAGAGCGTTCACAATATTTATAATTCTCATGCTGCTTCAGTGCTTTATCAATTTTTTGATAAACAGTCATACAAGCTCCTTTAATCAATGCATGAAAGTACATAATTATGAGGCATATAAGATTCTTTATCAGGGAAGAGAGATTTATATTCATCAATCATCTTCATCAACTCTTCATGAGGATAAGGAGTCACAGGTGGCACCATGAAATATTTACTAGGATCTGCGTGCCAAATCATAAGACCAAAGAAATAAGTAGAGTTATCAGGGTCCCATCCATCAATCGCAAAAGCATAATCAGATTCCTGAAACTGATTGAATTTTTCTTCTGAAAGTTCACGATATTCTTTGCGCTGAACAATGAAACCATAACCCAATCTGGAACTATAATGAACAGACATTAATCAATCTCCCCTCCCTTATTTTCTATATATATTATAACAAAAAATTTCTTATTTTTCAATAAGAGATATTACATCCAAACTTTCTGAATATTATACATTTCTTTATTCCATCTTAATACTCTATCCCAAGTTTGCTGTGCATAAATATGACAATCTAAAGTAGGATTTATAACATCAATCCAATGCGCGTCAGCTGCTTCCTGCATTTCAGATCTAAAATCTTCCATAAAAATATCTAGGAGTTGTTCTTCGAGCGGCCGCCGCGTTTTTGCGACAGCTACTACTTCACCATTTTCAACATCGACAAGGCAATAAATTTTTTTCATAGTTTATATCCTCTCTTTCTTGCTCTTTTAGTAGCATCATCAATCGTCGTTCTATGAATACTTTCACATTCTTTTAATCTACCAGATTTTACAAATTGGTTAAAGTTAATAGGAGTATATCCCATTACATCTGCGCATACGCATAAATGCCCTTTACGATCTACGGTAATGTTATGAGTATGTCCATGAATGTTAAACATCCAGTCTATATCCAGAGGCTCATGCGAAAGAATAATGCGAGGGGAAATAATTAAAGGCCCCGTATATACTTCATCAAAAATTTCTTCATATGCAGATGCGCCTACATCATGGTTGCCGCATATAAGAATTTTATAACCTTTTAATTTTCTGGCCCACTCGCAGTCTCCTACATCACCAAGATGAATTAGCGTTCCAGTTTTACCAACCTTTTGGTTAATTTGTTTTACTAGTTCATCGGGATCAGGGCGTTTGGGAAAAGCTTTGCGTAAACCATCTTCATTGAAATGTGTGTCAGATATGAGCCACACACCATTTTTCTCAGTCCAATGCTGAAAAGGTTTATATAATCCTTCAATCATATCAAAACATCTCCGTTAAGTTACTTTTAATTAATTCAATATCTTGTATAGGTACTATAATTTTATTACCATTTAAGAGAGTTAGATTTATTCGATTAGGATAAATAAAGCTATCAATTATTCCATGTTTATTAATAGCTTCTGCGGCAACTGGATCATTATGTTCAATATCACCTTTAATTAAAACCAAGTCTCCAATTTTAAAATCATTCAACATATGTAACCTCAAATGTATTTAAATTTAAAAGAGCTGCACGATGACTAACCACACTACAAAGATCAATATCTATTTTATGTCCATTACAATATGTAATAATTTCAGGTGGATTTTTTCTACGGATGCCGAGATACTCTGCCAAATATTGTACAGGAGTATGTCCATGAATAATAATTTGAGATGATGCGTTAGGAAGACATTCAGGCCAACTATCATAAAAATGGTATCTATCCCATAAAAGATCAGAAAGTTCTTCACATCCAAAAGTAAATCCAGCGTGGGTTAAATGGATAATTTGTCCTTTATTATTTGTAACAATTTGTTTGATTGGCAAATGATCACACCAAGTTTTAAAACTATAAATTTCACTATCAGACTTAGTTTCATCCATTAATGTAAACCAAGTTTCATTGCCGCCATTAATGCACCAATTAAATACATCAGAGCTATCATGGCCTAGAAGCATGTCAGGAATCGCGGCAGCCGCCATGGCTTCATGATTACCTTTTAAAACTATTAAATTAGATATTTCCTGTTGTTCTTTACAGATTTTATAACTGCCAGGCCCACGATCAATGTTATCTCCAAGACAATAAAAAGTGTCTTGAGGGGTGATTTTATTTTTGATTTTTTCCCATAGATCATATTGTCCATGGAGATCAGAAAACACATAAAGCCCCATAAGATTCCTTCTTTCTCATTTTCTTTATATATTATAATATATTTTTTATAATTTGACAAGTATCGAAATATTGGTCAGATATTAATAAGAGAGAATTAAATTTTTTTATATTTATTATAAAAATAAATACAAGGAGTGATTAGATGTTATCTTTAAGAGGCGATTACAATAATAGATACTGGATTGGTTTATCTACTGATGAACCAAAGCCTTCTCTTACATCAGAAGATCCTTATTTACGTGCTGTTATTAATGGGATGCCATTATATGAAATGGATTCTGAAAAAATATATTTATTTGATGAAGCCAATAACCAATGGCGATTACAGTCAGAGTGAGGTAGCTTTTTATGGATTTAATAGATATATTATTAAGTAGAAAGCTTAATAAAGGTTCTGGATCTGGTGGAACAACTAATTATTTACAGTTAACTAATAAACCTAAAATTAATAATGTTGAACTTAGCGGAAACAAAACCGCTCAGGATCTTGGCTTGGCGGCTCAATCAGATATTCCAACTGTTCCTGTCCAATCTGTCAATGGTAAAACTGGCGCGGTTAATCTGGATTCCGGTGACATTGAATTTGACTCTACACAGACATATCAGAGCGGTACTGTCGGTGCAGAGCTGACTGACTTAACTCGCCAAATAAGCGACAAAGACGTTTCCAACTGCGCCCCTATCATCATCAACACGGCAAGCGGTGCAATCGCATCCTTTGACGATGGTGCGGACAACCGGCCCATTCGCAAGCTGGTAGCTCAGATCGAGCCGGTGCAGGATTTGCATGGGCAGGATAGCCCTTATCCGGCTGGTTGTGGGAAGAATAAACTGAAAACGGGTGGATTGATTCAAGGCGCACCAAGTGATACAACGTTTGGTAATGCTACCAAGCGCACGTTTACACTAGGGACGTTTGTGACCGATCTTACACCAAACAATTACTATCAGCCTAACCGTGTAACACAAGTTTCGGTTGCTGAGAATGCCATATCCGTTACGACAGATGCGGCGGCCTATGCGCTTGCGTTACCGATGACCGGGTTAACTGTGGGTGCTGTGTATGTTGTTTCTGCGGTAAAAACAAACGGTGTTATTACAGTTTCGTTTTACAAAGAGGATGGCACATTTATATCTAATACAGTGGAAAATCCGGCCAACTTTACTGTCCCGGCAGAAACCTATTATACCTTAATCCACTTTAACCCGACAGGTGGTGGTACGCAAGCAACATACACCGATATCCAGCTTGAACTTGGCTCGTCAGCCACGTCCTTCGCTCCGTATGAGAACCTCTGCCCGATCAGCGGTCACACGGGGGCGGAGATTACGCAGAGAGGTAAGAATTTGCTACCAGACGACTATTCTGTCTACGATAGCATCAGCAGTGGCAACTATCTTGTATTAAACGATGTTGTACCTCCTGGCGAATTAGCAAGATTTACATTTATTGATAAAGATACGAGTGTTGTCATACCTTCGGATGTGAATTTCGGCTTTGTAGCTGAAGATCTAGTACAAGGCTCATCGCCAATTAATTTTAACTGGGCCATATATAGAGGACAACCCAATAATGAAAGCAGAATGCTAAACAATGGTGCAGGTATTTCGTCAGGTATATATGCACGCAATGTTTTCATGTATCCAAAAACAAAGGAAACATTTGACACAATCTTCTCACGTTATTATGTGATGGTAGAACTTGGCGATATAAAAACGGACTTTGAACCTTACACCGGCAACCAAATCTCCGTCACGTTCCCTGAGACGATCTATGGCGGCGAGGATGAGGTAATCAGCGGGAAGCTGAAAGTTGATATTTTTAACGGTGTAATTGACAATTTTATTGGTGATGGGTATGCATACAATCAAACTGATGATTTTTACTATGGATATTTGCCCGATGCGTTCCCAACCCCAGCTAAGAGCGGTGGCATTTTTGACTTTTTAAGGTCATCCAATCCACGCATTAATAATCACGACTGCGCATATATATTCCCATCCAGAATTATCCGCATAAATATCTCACAGCTTGAAAGAACAGCAGAAGCATATAGAGCTTATTTAGCGCAACATCCGCTTCAGGTTGTATATAGCATAGCGCCTATTGAGTATCAGCTTACGCCTCAAGAAATCGACACGCTGCTCGGCACAAACAACATCTGGTCATCTACCGGCGACACCACGGTTGAATATTCAGCTGATACCAAGCTCTATATCGATGGCAAACTTGCAGAGCTTCAGGCAACCATTCTTGAAAACATAGGAGGATAAAACCATGACCAAACGCGAAATCAGAGTAATCAATGCATTTCTCAACTGCATCCGTCACGGTGAGTACACCGAAGACTACGCAATCACGCTTATTGAGGATAACCAGCGCTACGGCTGGCTGTCGGAAGCGGCAAAGGACTATTTCTACGAAGAGCTGGACAAGCTCCATCCAGAACCCGAACCGGAGCCTGAATCCGATGAATCTGTCTGAGTTTGTGATTCCGCGCAAGTGCGAGATACCAGACGGCGAGTGCGTGGCGACAGATAATTAGAAATAAATTTAATATATATGCGAACTAGTGTTAAACTAGTTCGCATTTTTTTATTGTTTAAGTAGGTCAAGTTTAAATAATATTATTTAATAGTTTTTTATATTTTATATAGATAGACCAAAACTGAAGGGAGACTTTAATATGATAAAACCCATCAAATTTAAAGTTGGTCGTGGTAAGCAAGAAGATCTTCCTCCTAAATATATTGATGGATTTATATGGTTTGCCACAGATACTGGAAAACTATATATTGACGCTCCTGTTAATGGTACATTAGAAAGAATATTAATTAATCCTGAAGCTGATTGGAGCCAAATTATTAATAAACCTGAAAATCTTGCAAAGATTTTTTATAATACAAAAGAGGGCTGGAATAATCAAGCAGGATTAATAGCAGAAAAAAATGCTTTATATGTTTATACTAATGCATCACAAGAAGAAGGAAAAAATATTCCTGATTTTAAAATTGGGGATGGTAGTAGTTATTTAATTGATATGCCTTTTATCACAGCCACTACAATTGAAAAATTAAACGAACATATTAATAATTCTACTATTCATATCTCTCAAGAAGATCGGATACGTTGGGATAATAAAGTGCGCGCTTATCATTCAACAGTGGATGAAGAAAATCTTGTATTTACAACAGATTGAAAGGAAGATTAAAGTATATGGCAGATATTTCTAAAATCACTTTACCAAGTGGTTCAGTATATGATATAAAAGATGCTCAAGCCCGTGCAGAGATTGAAGCCATTCAAACGGCTATTTCTGGCGGCGTTACATTTATGGGTGCAACCACAACAGCTTTAACAGATGGTGCTACAACTACCACTATTGTTATTAGTGGTAATAATATTACAGCGGTTAAAGGTTATTTAGTTGCATATAATAATAAAGAATTTATTTTTGATGGCACTAAATGGTTAGAATTTGGTGATCTTGGAGCTTTTAAAGCTCTAGCATATAAAGATACGGCAAGTGCTACTTATACTCCTGCAGGTTCTGTATCTAAGCCAACTTTCACAGGTAGTTCTAGTACAGTTACAATTACAGCAACAGATAATACTAGTGGTAACTACCAGCCAAAGGGTACTGTTAGCCAGCCAACTTTTACAGGTTCTAGCACAACTTCAACTGGTAAATTCACTCCTAGCGGTAGTGTAACTGTAACAACAAATGCTACTACTAATAAAACCGCAACTGTTTCTAGTACAACTGGTACAGCTACTTATACTCCTGCAGGTACAGTGAGTAAACCCACTTTCTCAGGAACTGCAACAACTTCAACTGGTAAATTTACACCAGCAGGATCTGTTGCATTTACTAATACTAATCAAACAACCACTGTATCAAAAGCCACTTCTGGAACAGCTACTTATACTCCTGAAGGCACTGTCGCGGCGCCTACAATTTCAGTAGCTACTGCTGGATCTACTGCTACTGTTAATTCTATTACTGATGTTGGTACATTACCTAGTTTAACAACTACTGTAGCTGATGAAAATTTAACCTTTGGATGGAGCGCTGGAACTCTTCCAACAAAAGGTGCAAATACTACTGTTAAAATTGGTGATGCTGCATATTCAGCTTCTGCACCTAAATTTACTGGAACTGGCGCGAGATTAGTTACTGGAAATATTTCAGTTCCTTCTAGTGCATCTTTCACAGGTACCGAAGGTAATGTCAGTGTATCTGGCACTCCTGCAGGAACTGTGTCTCAGCCTACTTTTGATGGCACTGGTGTAAGATTGGTAACTGATAATATTGCTGTACCTAGCACTTATACAGCAACCTTTACTGGTACAGAAGATGATGTGAGCGTATCTGGTACTCCTGCTGGAACAGTATCTCAACCAACATTTACTGGTACAAAAGCTCAACTTTCAGGTACAACAACTGCTGCAGGTTCTGTTTCTCAGCCTACATTCACAGGTACAGAAGCTACAATTACTGTCTCCTAATTGAAAGGAGGCGGCCTAAATGGCAGATATTTCAAAAATCACTTTGCCAAATGGCGATGAATATAATTTAAAAGATACTTTTGCTAGAGAAGAATTAGCAGGAAAAGGCACTTATTCTAAACCCTCTACTGGCATTCCATATGATGATTTAGCAGATGATGCAAAAATGACAATATTATCTTATGGAACATCTACTTGGGCACAATTTTTAGTAGCATATACTACTCATCGAGTAGTTTACTGTAAAGCATCTAGTAATAGTAACCCTGCATCAGGATCTCAAACTCGACTCGCTTTTATGGCGTATGTTAATAATGAAACTAACCCTACTGAAGTAGAATTTCAATATTATAGATCAGTTAATACACACAGTAATTCTCAACAAGGAGATCAAGTTTATGTTTATAAGCTTAATTCTTCTGGAACTTGGACAGTTACAGTTCGATCAGCTTTTACAAAAATTGTTGCGGGGTCTGGATTAGATAGTAGTTATAGTAATGGAACATTAACAATAACTAATGCTAATGAATCTAAAACTGCAACTGAAAATGGTACAGATATTTCATTAGTTACTACTGGTGAAAAATATGTTTGGAATAATAAAGCTGATACTACAACTGCAACAACTTCTAATGCAGGATTAATGAGTTCTTCAGATAAAAGTAAATTAAATAATTTAAATAAATTTTATTTAACAGATACTACACCAACTTCTGCTAGCGCAGGAGATCTTTGGTTTATTATAGAAGAAGAAGAATAAATTCTTTTTATATAAAACAAAAAATGCCGAGTAACAAAAATGTTACTCGGCATTTTTTTTATGAAATTCTATAGCTTTAGCATAAATTGTGTCTGCGGCGGTTGATGATCCATCATATATAAATCCCATCCACATACAATTTATATAAAGATTAGAATAATCATCTAATATTTCTGAATATTTTAATTGTTGATTTTTAATACTCCAAACTGTAAATGCACATTGCATCTCCGCGTCTGCAATAGAAGTACCCCAATTTTGTGCAAAATCATAAAAAGCATTTAAGTATAATTCACTATACCATTGACCTAATCCATAGCCTCCATAATTTTGGCTTTGCTGAATAAAATACTCTTTCGTTGAGCCATCTTTTAAACCTTCATCTATAATAGATGTAAATTCAATGCAGACATCTTGATCTGTAATATTTATATTAGACCAATTCGCAACAGCATCAGAACGAAATAAGCTTTCCCTCCAAAAGAAGCCTAAAATGGCGGCGGTTAGCTCCTTTGAAGGAGAATATTTACTCAAAGAATCCCATAAAAAAGCTTCTGACTCTTCACTTTTATACTCTGTTACTGTAAATGCGGGAGTTGCTTCGGCTAGCGATATAGGGGCCGCCGCGCATATTATAAGTAAACATAGTAATAAACTGATTATCTTTTTCATAATTTTTTCTCCTTTATAAAATATAAGAATTTTATAAAGGAGAAATTTATTATCTATGTCCAATTTTTAAGTAATCGCCATATAACGATTACTATTAAGTTTGTCCATCATCAGATCAGTCCCAGTTTTACCTGATACTACCTGCTCAAACAACACTGGGCTAAATCCTGATACAAAACTAATATCTGGACCAGAATCAAGAATTGTGTTATCTCTTGCATCTACATTCCAATAAACAAGCTTCGGTATTTTAATACCATAGTGAAGCCAGCTATTGCGAATTTTTTCCATTTCAGTTGCAGCGGAGTCAGTTGTCCAATAAGAGGAACTATTACCACGACCCCAATCATTCCATGATCGAGTTCCCTCATCAATCTGCATATCTGAAATCACAACGATTGTATCAGGGAGATCTTCTACTTTTGCTTTTCCGCTGATAATCATATTAAGCAGAAGATCAAAAACAGCTTCCAGATTAGTATTATCACACAAATTTGTTCGATAAATTCGCATGACCTTATCTGTCAAATCTGCGCCCTCAATATGAATAAGTTGAGGTCTACTAGCAAAGCTAATATAATGATCTTTAAAAGCTCCACGATTACGCTCAGCTGCATACATTCCCAGACCAATTGCGACATTAATAGGAGTCCCATACATACTCCCAGAAGTATCTACAACAGGCAGAATAGAATGAGTTGAACCATTAAAATAATCAGGAAGGTTATCCCAATATTTTTCAACAGCTACTCGCTCTGAATCTTCCATCTTGTAATGACATGCATCAAGAGCCTTTTCTACTACCTCATAAGGATAAAGAGTAGTGGCATTAACTTTAGTAGACTTATCTTTAATAAAAGCTTCATACTTAGCTTTAATAAGATCACGTCTAGCAAAAGCATTTTTATAGATCAAACCTGCTTTTGAAGGGATTTTATCAAATTCAATTTGATCCCACTGGTTAGAAGACATTAACTTCTCTACCACTTTGATACGAGTACGCAATTCACTAAGAATTTTACGATACTGTTTATGACTCAGTGAGAGAGAGCTTCTCAGTTTATTTGCAACGCGCGCAGTTTCTTTGCTGGAAGCATTTTCAGAAGGCATCCATTTTGCCAAAAGAGAAGGAGTTTTGCACTTGGTATCCAACAGAAGCTGCTTCTCAATAATGCTAAAAGCGATCTTTTCTGCGGGGGTGCCTTCACAGATATAGATTAGATCATCCCACCGCCCATACTCTGGAATAAGAGCGATATTACGAAGAGCTATATCAATATGGTTAATACACAGCCACCGATAAACTGTGCGGAAGAAGCGCCGCTCGCCCTGGCCGCCGCGCACATCACGCAGATAAAATAGGCATTTAAGAGCATAAAGCTCATTTTCATACAATGCATTACTAAATAGTGTAATAGCATCTGCATCAGATCTTTTGCGGTAAGCTCCACCAAAAGCAAAAAGATCATATAGAGCTGAATTAGTGGATTTATGGGCGAGTGCGCCATTTTCAGTGCGTGTATAATTCTGCTGGTTATTAAGGCTAGAAATAAAAGAGTTCATATTAATCTCCTATCTTTGACAAGATATATTTTTTATATTAGTTAGTGCTATCTGAGATATTTATTTCGTGGCTTGGAGCTGTAGTATGTAATTCTTGTTCTGTTGGCTGACTTTCTTCTTTATGGTCCATAACTTGCTTCTGAAGGTTTAAAGGACCAGGCGTTGCTTTTGTTGCCATATTTATCACTCTCCATAAAAAATAGCCCAATCATGTTGATCATATGTAGTATATCTTTTTTTACAATCAGGGCAATAAATAGTAAAAAAAGAATCATTTTTATCACTATCGTAATCTATATGTAGATCTTCTTCTTCAAAAGTAAAAATACATCCACATTTATTACATGTTATTTTATAGTGTTTAATACCAGGTGAAAGAATTTTTATCATATTATTCTCCTTATGGCGCCGCACGTAGGTCCCGCCCCCAACTAGGCTCCCACCTAGCCAACCGATTTCAAGTCGGAGCCAGCGCGCTTGTCTGGTTCATGCGGCGTAAAATATGCGAATAAGGATTTGCACCTTATATAACATACAGCGTTTGTCTCGGTTAGTTTCAATTGTCTCTTGTCTCACTCTAGCGTCTACCTATTCCGCCATCGCATATTAAATTAATTATTTAGGGCCATTCTCCAAGAGGTTTACCTAGATTACCACGTTCAATATCGGTATTATAATAAACTCCATTTAGATCTGCATCTTCAAAGATCTCGCTAGCAATATCTTGATACAAAGTGCTAAGTACACCATGACAATCATTCAGATTATCATTAAAGAACTGTACTACACAATTTTTAAATACAACATAAGTTGCACTATAAAACCAGGTTTCATCACCAGGTGTTACTGAATAAGCATAGACAGGATTCCCACTAAAAGCAGTATCAAAAAGCTCTTTCTGCGTTGTGAAAGCAATATTACTAACTGGACCGTCAATAACAATCTTCAGTACAATATTACCAAAAATTTTCTCTTCAGGAAGCAGACACCAAAGAGCCGCATTTTTATCTCCATTATTTCCAGCAATAGTGACTGTCAATTCATCATAGTCAATATTAAATGCAAGCTGAGGATCTGGATCAAATAAGGCTTGCAGTTTATTAACATAGGTAATCCAGGGTGGTGCGAGTTTTAATCTAATATTAGACATAGGCATTTCTCCTAAATAAAAATTGTGTGCGGCGACCGCCCTACGCTCCACACATGAGGACACTTTACTTTCAGTCCTAACCATACTACTTTTGATCCCGAGGCATAGCCATCCCCGCTCATGCATGTTGTGGCGCCTGTGGTGCGTGCCGACCACACTCAAGCTTTACAGCTCCTAACTCCTTAGCAGAGAGTCCCCTTTGCCAACATTGGGTACACAGGCATATAAATGTCATTGATTATCGGTTCAATAACAAAAACCTTTATATGTCCTAAACTATAAGTAAAGGATTACTGGTGCGGGTGGCCGGACTTGAACCGGCACGGGCTAAAGCCCAACAGATTTTAAGTCTGTGGTGTCTACCTATTCCACCACACCCGCATATTAGCAAAACACTTTTTATTGACCGTTTTGCAGACGATTGATTTTTTAAATTGCTGTTTGTGTCTTTCTTTATCTTACAAATATATTATATCAAAAATTTTTTAAATTTTCAAATGTCAGTATTTTCTCTATATTCATATTCTTCTTCGGAGCAATAGTTCCATCCACAATGAGTCATGGCATTATCATAATACAATTTTTCATCTTCTTCTGATTCCCACTGTGAATCCCAGCCGCGTTCCATATATTCATATGTTTCAGCATTTTCATAAGCATATTCATTAGACATATCATTAATTTCATTTTCAGATACATCATCTTCAAATGCTACATACTCTTCATAGTCAGTGCCGCAGTACCCATTATTACCAAAAAATATTACATACTTCATTAAAGAGTTCTCCTTTAAAAACAAGACAGCAAGTTCTGTTTTATTACCTAACGAATGGCGGTGGCTTACAAACTAGAACCACAATAAACTCAGCGTTTTCACATAGGTTTTAAATCAAGCGTCTTATAATAAGACATCTATTTTCATTGTAATAAATAATTACATTGATTTTGCTGTAATACTGTCTTTATGGTACTCTAGGTTGGACTCGAACCAACGATCATCGGATTATAAGTCCGACGCTCAAACCAACTGAGCTGCTAGAGTATATAAATGGCGGGCGTGCAATTGCTAGTCGGTCTCAACCCAGTACTAGTTCAATCACGCGCATCTTATCGGGGTTGCACAGATGTTATTGTACGTCTACTCGCGCTTCATAGCGTAGACGTTCGGGAGTTCTCTCTCCTCGTGTCCCTTTCCTAAGCATTATTTTCTTCACGGCTTTTTATACTTGCCTACCGCCATATAGAACTCTTCTCATTTCAACTTGAACCTGTGAGAACTTTTAGAGATTAGCCAGGGACAACTCCCCTACTGTTAAACAAACCACCTATTCTTTATGGACACTTAATAGAGTGTTATTGTTTCTATTAAACCACTTTCGCTTGTTTATACTGTACATTTTTATCCAGTTTACTCGATCAAGCCATATTTCCCCCTTGGGTGGATTTATTTTTGGCTCATCCCATAAGTCTTTATCATGACTTCAACCTATGGCGACTGACGAAGGGACAGGCTACCACTGCCCGAGCTGGATTTTTACTTTGTAACTTGCTTATTCCGCCACAGCGCGGTCAAGCGAAACCGCTTTGCAAAGTTGGAGGTTTTACCATCGCTATCGCAGATTAAACCTACCTTAAACGATGCGAGCATAGCGCTCATCTTTAGTTTACCTTTTGAAACTCTGAGGTATATGCCTTACCATCTGTAAAGTCACCCAGCTAGATTTTAACAAGTTACCCCTGAGATCTGCTTGTGTCGTCGAGAGCCTTTTGAGTAGCTAATTCATATCTCTCTCGATCTTACATATATATTATAGCAAAAATTTTTCTTTTTTGCAAGTGTTAATTAGGAACTCTACCTTCTAGTCTTGGAAATCTACCTTCTAGTCTTGCTTGTTGATTTGGATTAGGATTTTCATTCCAAACCTTCCAACGCGTAGTAATACATTCATTCACCCAACGAATTACTCGATAATCAAAAGAATAGTTATTAAATACTTCGGTTTCTACCTTACCAGTTTTATTATCTTTCAGTTGAAGAACAACCAAAAATTCTGCGCCACTTTTATCTTCATAAGGATGAAAATATGCTGCCCGTTGAGTTAAAATGAAACGACCATGCCAAAGCCAATCAAATTTGATACTCTGATTGTAGTCCCGAACAATTTTATTTACATCTCTTTGATACTTTTTTCGGTATAAAACTGAACGTCTGTTTTTTAGCATATTTCCTCCTATTAATTTAACTCAATTCTTTCAACAGCGCATCAACCTGCTGCGCAGCAGTATTATAAGCCAGGTATGCATCATGATAATACTGCTCAGCATGAGTCAGTTTATCTTCTACGGCGTTATATTCATCAAGAGCATCATTCATTTTCTGGCTGGCTCTTTCATATCTCTTCGCGGCGACCTTTTCATTACAACGCGCGGCCGCCAGAGCCTTACCTTTTTCTACATCAAACTTATCATGCTCAGAACAAATAGCGACCCCGCGCACAGTCTTTCCAGCGTAGGTAGACAAAGCAATAATCTTACGCCCAACAATTACATAACGATAATTTGTAAACATTATTTCATTCCTCCTTGATTATGTATATATTATATAATAATTTTTATTAATTTGCAAGAGTCATAATTGTATCTAATTTCTTAGCCTCTTGATAATGAGTATTAATAAATTGAATTGCCCATTTATTTGCTGCTAATTCATCTTGAATACTCCAATATTTTAAATTAGCGGTTTTTTCATCTGTTTCATACCGTTCAGCAATAATTTCTTTTATAGTTGCAAACCATGATAACTCTTCATCACTAAAAGAAGGGATTGTAATATGATGTCCCAACTCATGCAAAAAAGCTAAGGTATGAATATTAAATTCAGCTACCTGCGCGCATCCATGAGTTTTTAAAAAATCTTTGAACCAGTTTTCTGTAGTCCTGACGGCATCATTCCCAATATAGATTGTATTTCCAGGAAGGCTATAACTATACTCTTCATCTTGCGCAACATATACCTGGAATCCATTATTATTTAACCAGTTCATAATATCACGGCTGTGTTTCAACATCATATATTCCCCCTTTGATATTATTATTATATCAAAAATTTTATTAATTTGCAATTAATAAAAAAATGCCAGTGATAAATATATCACTGGCAAACTCCTTGTACCTCTTATATAGATAGAGGGCTAGAAGCACCTCGGAAGAGATTTAGCGCACGTTTAACGTGTGTGCGTCCACGTCAATCAAGAGAGGGGTAAAGATTGAATACGTCCCTGTCAGATTTGAACTGACTATAAAACCAAAAGGGACATATAGAGGGAAATTCTTCCCTCATTGGTAATCCAAAGGGTGTCTTACCCAGATTAATCATAAGGAACCGTAAATAAATATTTTATGAAGAGCTGCTTGCTTTTTATCTTCTTTTGGCGGATGATCAACTCCGCTCCCAGCTACACGGTTATACTATAATTAGTCGTCACTCCATTGACGTATTTATTTACAACATACTGCGCATTATGCGTTCCTTATTTTGTAATATAATTATATCAAAATATTTGTTAATTGTCAAGGCGGTGTTTTTGATATAATTCTTTTTATATAATAGCAATCATGTTACATTTAAAACTTTATTTTGCTGAATCCGCCTTTTGGCAGGAGAGCAAGGACTTGGACCTTGAGTCACGGTTTTGGAGACCGTTGGTTTACCATTAACCGACCCCCTATAAATTGGGGCATATTTCAGCCCCTCTGCTTAGGCTTTGAGATTAAAACCAAAAGTTATCAAAGAAATTATCGAAAAGATTAAACCAAGAATCTTCTCCGCCTTTTATAGTATAATGATA
>Ga0326511_10000071_pt1 | contig 72612 bp, 91 predicted proteins | sample 0_2496_0518_D_FD_203701 | JGI IMG/M metagenome (GOLD analysis project Ga0326511, IMG submission 203701) | Bovine rumen microbial communities from UC Davis, California, United States - 0_2496_0518 | ecosystem: Host-associated > Mammals > Digestive system > Stomach > Rumen | place: USA...
CTCCTAAGTAAAAGTAAAACCACCGTCTATAAATAGAGAGAACATGGAGCGAAGCGACATACTGAAAACAGATGCACACCCCTATAGGGGGGGGGATATGCTGAAGCATGGAAGTAGACGGGATAAATAATACCTCTCTCTCAAATTATAATTTTTCCCTACGAGTTTTTGAATTTTAGACTCATATCTAAATATACCTATACAATACCTATATACGTTGTTACACTCATAATCACTAGGAGATTTTTATGGAACAACTATCATTACCTCAACTTAAATCCATAATACCTTCTTCCCTAAGATCAGGTATTACACAAGAAATGCTGGATAGCATAAATAAAATCCTTACAGATGAGGGTATGGCTACAGCATTTAAAGAGAACCTAATATCATTTACCTCCGTATTACAGGAAGGTAAATTCACTATTATGGAATATATCAATGCAGTTAAATATGTATCCTATAAAGCTATGGGAGATACTGCTAGAGTAGCTTATGCTAAGACATTCCCTGAAAGATATGCTAGGTGGAAACAACAGGCATTAGAAGATAAACGTATAGCTTCTTATGTAAGTATATACAACCAAACCAAACTAGTAACCATGATTACAGAGAGGTTATTAGTTCCTTCTTGGATCTTAAACCAAGATGTATTTCAAGCTGCTATAAATACTCAAGCTCAACTTATGGTAGATCCAAAAGTATCACCTATGGTTCGTACTAAAGCTGCAGATAGTTTATTGAATATACTTAAACGTCCTGAAACTCAAAAACTAGAATTACAGGTAACTCAGAAAGAGTCTGATTCTATGATAGATTTACATGCATCTTTACGTGAGTTGGTTAATGCACAGAAAGAGGCTATTAAGTCTGGTTCATTCTCAGCTAAAGAAATAGCAGAAAAACCATTAATAGTAGAAGGTACATATGAAGAAAAAGACAGTTGATGATTACTTAAATGAAGTATCCTACAAAGATAATGATACTTATGTACCTAGTGATTTCTCATTGATGTTTGTTAATTTAATTAAACAGATTAATGGTGGTGAAGGTGAAGAAAATAAGACACCTGTAGTACATTATAAGATGTTAGATAACTTAGTTAAACCTGGTAATGTTGTTAATCTATGTCACCGTGGTATAGCTAAAACTACATTATTTGGTGAGTATTTTATACCTATACTGGCTATTATTGAGAAGTTACCTAACTTTGGTGAAGTTAAATATGCCCTATATGTAACAGATTCTATAGATAATGGTGTTAGATCTATGCGTAAGAACCTAGAGTTTAGATATGAAAATTCACCATTTCTAAAGAAATTCTTAAATGCTAAATTCACTGAAACATCTTGGGAGTTTACTAATCTTAATGGACATACTTTAGTTGTTGATGCATTTGGTGCTAAAACAGGTATCCGTGGTACTAAGAAACTAGGTACCCGTCCTCAGTTATTAATCCTTGATGATTTGCTATCTGATGATGATGCACGTTCACCTGTAGTCCTTAAAAGTGTCGAAGACACATTAACAAGGGCAATAAAATACGCCATGCACCCACATAATAAGATAGTATGGAGTGGTACACCATTCAATAAAAAGGACCCATTATATAGGGCTGTAGAATCAGGTATTTATAATGTAAACGTATATCCTGTATGTGAGAAATATCCATGTAGTAGGGCTGAATTTCGTGGTTCATGGGAAGATCGTTTTACATATGAATATGTAAAGAGACAATATGATGAAGCTAAAGCATTAGGTGCTGTTAGTTCATTTAATCAGGAATTGATGTTACGTATTATGAGTGATGAAGAAAGACTTGTATTAGATAGTGATATTATGTGGTATTCACGTAAGTTATTATTACAGAATATATCTAATTATAATTTCTATATAACTACTGACTTTGCAGTATCAGATAAACAATCAGCAGACTTTTCTGTTATATCAGTATGGGCTTATAACAATAATGGTGATTTCTTTTGGGTCGATGGTATTGTTAAAAGGCAGTTAATGAATAAGAACTATGATGATTTATTTAGATTAGTTAGTACTTATAAACCACTACTAACAGGTATTGAAGTAACAGGTCAGCAGGGTGGTTTTATTTCAACTATAGTTGATATGATGCAGCAACGTAATATCTTCTTTAATCTAGCAGGTAAACAGGGTTCATTTGGTATTAGACCTGTTAAAGATAAATTAACTAGATTTAATGTTGTATTACCTTGGTTCAAATTACATAAGATATATTTTCCTAGAGAGTTAGAGGAAGATTCAAGAGTAGTAGAGTTTATGGATGAATTAACTATGGCTTCCCCTACAGGATTTAAATCTAAACATGATGATGCTATAGATACTATTAGTATGTTAGGTGATATGTATAATCAGTTATTTAAACCATCTGCAGACATAGAGATGAAGTATAATACCAGTACAGATACCTTTGATATAATAGATGCAACTGTTGAAGAAGATTCACCAATCCAATCATATATTGTATAAGAGGTTATATGTTATTAGTAAGAGATGTAATTGATACACTTAGAAATGGAGAATTAGCTACAGTTTTTACAGAGTTTCCCTTAGAGGAAAATTACGGTAAATTCTTCATAAATCTTAATAATGCTTTAACTTATTTATGTAATAGATTCTCAATAATTGAGAAACAACTCACATTGAAAAGATATGCTCATATAGCTCACTATAAGTTAGAAAAAAGATTCGCCAGAACTTCTGGTTCTACGGAACCTTATAAGTATATTCTGGATACTGAAGAAGAACCCTTTAAAGAGGATATAATTCAGATAGAGAGAGCTTATGATGAATTTGGAACTCCTATTCCTTTGAATGATGCTGTTAATCCTCATTCCTGGTTTACTTCCAATAATTTGATTCAGATCCCTAATACTCGCTTTACAGGGGAAATAGCTTTCTTTGTTTATAGAGCTTATCATCCTAGAGTACACGAATTAAATGATCAGTTATTTGTTCCTGAAATCTTGTTGGATGCCATATGCTCATATATAACTTATAAGGTACATACCACAAGAACAGATCAGGAGAGTGTAGCTTTAGCTAATAATTTCTATCAGAAGTTTGAAGCTCAATGCTTGGCTTTTGAGCAAGATAACTCTTTAAGCACATCACATACTAATACAAATATTAAACCTAGATTAGGAGGTTGGGTATGACAGACCCTTTAGTTAAAAATCCAGTTCCACCTGTGACTCCACCACCGGGACCACATCATCATTTTGGACCTCACCCACATCCACCATTACCTTATGGTGGTTTACCACCTAGACCATGGTGGGGTCATCCACCTACATCAGAGATGTTATACCATCATCTAGGTAATGAGGGTTTTAGAATTGTAGAGTATATCTATGAGCATTTAGGAGATATGGAATATCTCATTTATTTGCTTGAATCTTTACAAGCCAGTGAACAGGAACCAGTAGAAGTAGAAATAGATCTGCCTCATAGATACACCTTTAAAACTGCAGATTATATAGTCTTTAAGGGAGATGAGGTTTCTGCAGAATTATCCGATTATCAGAAGATTAAACTCTCTAAAGACAGCTTATTAGAGTATGAATATGAAGCTATTTCTTATAACTATGTTCAAGTTAAAGTACACCCTAAAGTAACTGTAATAAATAATGTTATTTATTACATCTTCCCTTTGGTAGATAAGGTTGCAACCATGAGTCCCAGGGAAATTTATGTAAGTATAGCTATAAATAAAGATTTACCTGGAATGAGTGAAGCAAAGCGTTCTCTCAATACTATAGATTCTGGTTTGTATTTCGAGCATGCAGAGCCTATAGACTGGGATTGGGTAGAAGCTTCTAATTGCCCTGTTACTGGTGAACAGGAGTTTACATATGGATATATAGGAGATATGGTGTACTAATGCTTATTAAAATAATGACTTTTGATAAGGCACCTAAAAAACGTAGGGAGAATGCTGAGAAATTAGCATTTCTCCTTAAAGCTCAAATCTATGTAGGTGGTACTGATACTCTTGATAACTTTATAAGTATTTGTAAATCTGTAGGAGAAGATGATCTGTTATATCTGGAAGATGATATAGAGATTTGTTCAAATTTCCTTACTAGAATAAAGAAAGCTATAGAGGCTTTTCCTAATAAGATGATTTCTTTCTTTTCCTGTAATCTAAAAGATTGTAAAGTTAGAGAAGTACCTTATACTTGGCATAAATTTTCTCAATGTCTGTATATCCCTAATAAAGTTGTGAAACAACTTCTTAAAGTTGCTCCTCAATTCAGAGAAAAGAGGTATAAAGATAATGATTGGGAAATAGTATTTTGTGAATTAAAAGGGACTTACATCAGGTATTTTCCCCATTTGGTTCAGCAATACGAATGGGAATCTACTATATTTGATATTATAGATCCTCGTTCCCCATTTTATGTAGGAGAAAGTAATGAGTAATAGAACACCATTTAATTTAACCATAGTATTGCCTCCTAATAGGCAGTACTATGTTTCTTATTTCTATCCTTGTGATTATGGCAACAGTCATTCTGCTAGTAGTTGTAAATATAAATCTAATGTAACTACTGTATTAGAAGAAAGCTGGCATTCAGCAGATATTTACAATGAGTTTTGGAAAGATAATCCAACTAGAGGTGAACCAATAACAGGTAATATTTATAAAGTACCTTTTACTTTTGAATATGATGTTATTCTTAGCACATTAGCTTGTACTTATTTTATATTCTCTTGGTATGAAGGAAATGAATTAAAGTACTTTGTATATGCTATGAATAAGAATAATGCTCTAGGAGGTAATGCTTCCTATGCTCATGGAGAATTATTAGCACCTAATCTACTAACTGATGAAGATGGTAGTTTATTGGTTTATATTGGTTTCTTAACTGATTATGCAACATATGTATATGCTCCTGGTAGAAAAATATATAATCATGTTCTTGGTGTAGATGAAGCTTTAATTCAAGCATCTCAAACAGATAAATGCATATTTAAAGGATCTGATTATTCAGATACCTATTATAATAATTTTCCTTATGAAGTACTTGTAAATGGCTATCATATATTTCATTATCCTAGTGGCATAATTTATGGAAATTATAATCTAAGAGATGGTTATAATGAAGGTTATAAAGTACCTGAATTAGTGGGTGCTGCAATTAAAGAACAATTTGGTAATCCTTATTGGAGTCCTTATACAGATGACAAGGGTACTTCTAAAGATTATGCAATAATCTATCGTTTCAAATTCACTAGAACAGGTGATTCAGATCCTGATAGAACAATATTTAGAGTAATTAAACTTTCTTCTACAGGAGCACCTGGAGAGGGTATATCTATTTTTGGTGATATATGGATAGACCCTGAAACTAAAGAATTAAAAATACAATCTCATGTATTTTCTCCTTTTTTAAGGGTATTAAAACAATTACCTGATGATGCTCTATATTCATGGCATGAATTAGTTTTAACTTTTGATGATTCTACATATGTTAAAGGTATTTATTTTGATGGAGAATACTTTAATTTAATAGAAATAGCAGGTGAAAGTGCTTGTAGTTCTTTTTTCCCTCAACACGTTGCAAGTTATCCTATAGCTGGTCTTAAAACTATATCTCACCCAAGCACTATAGAAAACTTTGATAGAATCATGAGTAAAGATAAAACTATGCTAGTGGATTATATAGGTATTCATAGAAATACTGAGTTAGAACCATATGTAATGAAAGATAATTATTTTGATTACTATGAACCTATATTACCTGAGCCAGAACCTGAGCCAGAACCTGAACCAGAACCAGAACCCAAGCCTGAATCTGAAAAACCAAAGAATAATAAATACGCTGAATTATGGAGAGTTCTCTCATATTTCTTGTATCCAGTGCGAATAAATCATTTTCCATTTAAACATAGGAGATAAATATGTACGGTAAATTAGTACATCGACCACCTTTTGGTCATTGTTGTCATGCTCCTAGACCTCCTTTTGGAGATCCTAGAGAAGTAGGTGAACGTTACTTAGGCCATCCTGAGTTAACGGATTATTGGATTAAACCTTATTTATTGGAAGCACTTAAACATTATCCTAGATTGGATGATTCTTGTGTAGTAGAGGGTCTATGGACTTTTGCTAATAGTATTTTACTTAAAAACTATAAGGCTGCTAAAAGAATTCCACCTACATTTGATGATCCAGAAGTTACACATAAGATTGCTTTCTTGGATAGGGACGATGTTGAATTAGGTGCTATTAAGTTTTGGAGGAAAGTTGACTCTACTTTTGGTATTGATATTAAGCTGGGTAATGCTGGTATATCTATTATTGGGGATAATGATAATCCTTCAGTGTCATTAGTTAATACACCTGTTAATGATGGTCCTAAAGAAATTGTAAATGTAGAATACCTTAATCAGGCATTAGTTCCATTTAATGATGCATTAAACGCATTGGCTGATAGAGTAGAAGTTTTAGAAGATTTATATGAAGATCAAATAAAACCTATTGTTACAGACCCAGATGGTAATACTAGAGTTGTACATACAACTATTCATGCTGATCCATCTGATGCTAATCTACCTACATGTGGTGCTGTATATCAGTATGGTAAAGGTATCTCTGATGCATTAAATCAAAGAATTGATAATCTACCTCCAGTTGTAGATATTGTGCAAGATGGTAATATGAATCCTGTAACAAGTAATGCTGTTGCAGATGCGTTAGCAGGTATTAACAATGCATTAAATGGTCTTAGTTCTAGAATTAGTTCTATTGAAAATGATGTAGCTAATTTAAAGAATTCAGGTGGTGGTTCAGGCGGTGATTCTGGACCTACTATCCAAGCAGTATGGTACGATGGCTATCGAGACGGTCCTGGAACATATTCATCTACAGTCGGTAATACCTATCCAGGTGTTGAACTTTATTCACCTGATGATGTTTCCCCTAATGGGACTCCTATTGGGGGAGCTGGAAATTATATATGTGTAACTGCAAGTTCATACTCTGTTAATAGCATAGATAGTTCTGGTCCACATTTTGGTGGAATTACTGTAGGTACATTTAGGAAAATATAATAGGGGATTATATGTTAGTAGTACCTTGTGCTAAATCTGCTATGATTGATAAACAGATTAATCATGCTTATGAAGCTATTGCTCTTGTAGCTAAATACCTTAAAGAGGTACTACATGTAGCACATCATATGGATCTAGTTTATGACTCAGCACAAATAGTTAAACTTGGTTTAAATAAAAATGATATAGCTAAGTTACAGGAATTTAGTGCTGTAGTTAATAAACTAGAAGAATTAAATACTGTTATTGAACAGTTACAAATTAATATTAGTAATGCTGATAATGCAGCATTAACTAATGATGAAATAGATGAATTTATGAACTCATAAGGAGATTATTATGACTACTAAATATGTTGATGGTCCTGGTTTACGTTATTTTAGAGATACTTATTGTTTAACTGCAACACAGATTAATACTCTTATTCAGGCTGCATTTTCACAGTATAAACAAGATATATTCACTGTAGTATCAGCTTTACCTCAATCAGGACAGCAAGAAGGTATTATGTATTTAGTACCTACTAATGACCCAACTAAATTAGATGGCTATATCTGGGAAATTGTGGATGATACAACTACTCCCCCTACATACGGCTGGAAACAACCAGTTATAGGACAGGCTCAAATAGACCTTAGTAATTATTATACCAAGACTGAAACTGATACACTTTTAGCAGGTAAAGCAAGTTCTACTCACGTACATGGTAACATCACAAATGATGGTAAATTAGCTACTGCAAGTAGAGTTGTAATCACAGATTCGCAAGGAAGTATTAATACAAGTTCCGTATCTGATACTGAATTGGGTTATTTAAGCGGTACAACCTCAAATGTTCAAACGCAGTTAAACAGTAAACATGACGATACTAATCATGTACCTTTAACTAATGCAGAAATTGATCAAATTATGGTGTAAGTTATGGCGCAAACAAAATATACGGACGGTTCCGGTGTAGCTGAGATATGGGCTAATATTAAAAACTATGTAGCATCTCAGTTATTAAGTAAACAAGACACTTTAGTTAGTGGTTCAAACATCAAAACTGTTAATAATCAATCTTTGCTAGGGAGTGGAAATGTTAGTTTTACACCGCCTACGTTTAGTTATGATAGCAGTACAGAAACATTGGAGATTCAGATAAATGGCTAATATTTCACATTTTACACAAACGGTTAATGGCGTATCAACAACCTATGATATACATGATGCGGGTGCAGTTCAAAAATCTGAAGTTGGGGATATTATTACCCATAACGCAAGCGAGTTTGCGCAAGTTGGTCACACTCACAGTATGTCAGATATTGCTGATGTGCCAAGTGTTTTACCCATTGGTTCTTATATTCAGTTTGCGGGTAGTCAAGCACCTGCTGGATTCTTAGTATGCAATGGCGGTGCAATTTCAAGGACCACTTACAGTGCATTATTTGCGGTTATAGGTACTAAGTATGGTGAAGGTGATGGTTCAACTACTTTTAATTTGCCTAATTTAACAGATAGATTTTTACAAGGTAACACGACAGTAGGGGCAGTGAGGAATGCAGGACTGCCGAATATTACAGGGAGTATATATATTGGTCACACGGACAGAGCACCGTCATCGTACACTAATGGATGCATAACTGTTGCATCATCAACACAAGAAGGTTTCAGCAGGACAGCCGCCACAATTTCAGCAACCGGTCTTGGTATATATGCCTCCAATTCAAATTCCATTTATGGTAGTTCCTCAACCGTTCAGCCACCCGCTTTAACTTGCTTAATCTGTATAAAATACTAAGGAGAGACTATGAAATTCTATCTATATGACGAAAAGACAAAGCAATTCATTAAAGAACAAGAAGGGTATTTAGACCCTTTAGAAACCAAAGCTCAAGGTAAGAACGTTTACTTAGTACCTCCTTTTTCTACCACAGAAAAACCGGATCTTACAAGTTTGAAAGATAATGAAATTCTAGTTTTTAAGGGCGACAAGTGGCAGATAGAACAAGAATTTTATGTAGGCAAGATTGTAGATTGTCAGGGTGAACGTGTGAGCAAATACGTTACTGACAATGACCTCACCTTTGAAAAATGCGATGATGGTTTTAAGATTGTAGAAAAACCTGCACCTAAAGAAAAAACTCTTGAAGAACTTGTAAGACAAAGAATTGATGAAATCAAAGTCGCTGTTCAGAATGTGCTAGATGCTAAAGCACAAGAGTTAGATTATGATGATGGCTTTACATTGGCAACTTATGCAACATCTACTAACGAAAGGTATAAGAATCAAGCAAATCAATTTATCGCATGGAGAGATAACGTGTGGGATAAATGTTATGAAATTTTAAATGCTTTTCAAAGTGGTGAAATTGAAATGCCTACTGTTGAATATGTATTAGAAAGATTACCTAATTTGGAATGGGAATAATATCAAATGATTAATTATTATGTTTTCTTATATGGTTCAGGTTATTCCTATAGTGACTGTACAACCATACCATATAAAAAGATGGATAAGTATATATTTATTTAATATAATACTTTTGAGAGTTGTTATGCAGTTAGTATAACTAACATAAATAGAGCTGTTATGCGCTTAGTTATAGCGGACCAGTTAACAGCCTTTTTTCTAGCCCACTTAATAGTGGGCTTTACCTTAATTCATATTGTTAATGTAATATCATTAAAACCAAAAATACTTAGGTATGCTGAAATCTTTGCTACTATCTCTTTAATAGGTGTTTTTAAATAATTTATTATTTCATCTTCATGATAAAATCTACATACAAAATCCAAATCTTCAAATATTTGTATTGTAGCTATTACTGTACCTGTAGATAATGTTATACGTAATGCTATATAGTGGCTTTGAACTTGAATATTACTAAGTAGTTTATAATTTTTATATAATTCATACTGAGGTATTTCATATAATTCATCAGGGATATTTTTAATTATTTGTTCTATATCATTAATATTCAATTTAAAATTGCCTTATATTTACTTTATATCCAAGTAACTCAAAATAATTAATTAGTTTATTAGCTATATCTTTAGACATATCATCTTTAAACCAATCTAATATAGTTATACTGGTTTCATTATTTGGTTCAATAGTAATTGCTACTTTTTCAGAAAACATTCGAGGGTATTTATACTTTAATAAAATACTGTTATCTACAATAATACCTTTAACAAATCCTGTATAATATTCATTAGCATATATATTTTTAGCATTATTTATTAATTCTAATATATCCATATTAAACCCATTTCTTGATATGAAATCCAAGTAAACTAAAGTATTCTTGTAATTGCTTTGTTATATTAAAAGCCCAATTATCAATTACAAGGGGTACTACATTAACATTATTAGTACCTTCCCAAAAGTTAATCTCTATTATATTTACATAATTAAAATCATCATATCTTAAAAAATATGAGTACTTACCAAACCATTTATGTTCTGTAATATCTAAGAATCTATCATTAGAATAGATATCTTTAGCATTCTCAATCAGTTGTAAGTAACTCATATTTATATCCTATTTATTTAAAATACTAATAATGCTTTGTTTATCTTCATCAGACATTACATCAATCTTCTGTCTTAATAATTTAACTAGCTTGTTATTAACAGGTACATTACCAGTATGAACTACTTGGAATTCTTCTGATATACCATTACGACCCATAAACTGCTTTAAATAACCTATATCTAAGTCATATACTTTAGCTAGTTTATTAATTATAGGTTCACTTAATTCTCTTTTACCTGCTTCTATGTTGGATAAATGACAGCTAGATATTCCTATAGCTTTTGCCATATCTTTCTGTCTAATTAAATGATCTACACGATATTTACGAATATATACACCAAATTCTGTTAATTGCATTTTCATCTTTTTACGTCCTATAAATAAAAATCTCTTTTTAAACCAAATACTGAGAAATAAGCTATCATTTTCTCTCCTATCTTACTGTATATAGCTGGTAGCTCTTGTCTTGGTTTATGTATTACATGAACCAGATTAAAAGTATCCTCTCTCCAATCTACAATACAATCTATATCTATGTTTTGGTTATTACCCTTATACATAAATTTTTTACGTAGTTCTCGTAAAGATCGTATTTCATAACTTTCAATTTTAGTTGGGGATATACCATCTAATGTATAAATATCTTCTGGCATATTCTCTAATATCTTAATTGCTTCCTCTTTAGTCATAGTTAAGGTCCTATATATGTAAATCCCATTAGTATAAGATAATGTTTATATATACTAAGTGCTTCTGTTACTTTGCAATTAATATAAGCACTACGATGTCCATTATCAAAATAAGTATATTGCATAGTTAAGAACTTATCATTATGTTGGATTAATATATCAGCTACAGCCATTTTATTGATAAATAGGTTAATCTCAGCCCATATATCTCTACCATCTCTTTTAACTTGTAATGATGTAGTTATACTAAAACCATCAAAATAAACCTTTGGTAGATTTTTATAAACCTTTCTAATTTCTTTTTCTGTCATGATGTTTGTGTCCTTACTTCTACTAAACCAAATAAATTGAAATAGGCTGATATCTTTTTATGGATATTATTAAAGATTTTACAACCATCATCATTTATATTGGTTAAAAAGGAATAAATTAAATATGCATTATTAGATGCAAATAGGGAAAAGGTAAATATCTTAGAATGTTTATACCATACATTCAAAGTAACTGAATCTATCCTATCCGTATACATATCTGTATACATTTGCACATAACTATCCTTTAATAGTTCTTTAGGTATGTCTTCAACTATACCTATTAATTCATTTATTCCCATCTAATGTTATCCACCGTAAAAACATATTGCTATTACCTAAATTTACATTTTCTTTTAGACCTATTAACTTTAAATAGGTTGTACATTTATCTTGGATATCTTGTATATCTATAACCTTAATATTTTCTGGTAATCTATTTGCAAATGACACTATATGTACTGTAAATGTTTTATCTGGATAAGCCTCAATACATAACAATGGTGGTAATCCATTATCAGTTTTAAAACCTACCATTAAACAATAACCACTATAGTATTTGCTCAATGATCTAGCACTATATGTAATTTCATCATTACTAAATACATCTTCAGGTATGCTATATAAGATTTTCCTAATCTCTTTCATTTTATTAAAATTTGCCATATTCCCTCTATACAATCTATAAGTGTTGGTTTATAATATACACATATTAAGAATTTGGTACGTAACAGATTATTAATATCACGTATAGGTAACAACAGTAATATTTAATTGTGGCGGTATAAATATTACTTAGTAATTACGCTATACACCCTCACTTCGATATAGCCAAACGCTTACCCCCGCAAGGGGGTTTTCATTTATAGAAATCATCCTCTAAATTAAAACCTGTTATTTTAAGGTAGCTACATATTCTATTAACTGTATCTTGTATTATCTTAGGTAAGGAACTTATTAATCCACCTGATAAAGTACTATTTTTTATATAGAAGAAATCATCTGTATATACACGTACACTAAATGCATCATGTTCTTTAAAAAGAACATCTACTATATACGTAGACATATCAGTACCACCATCAAATTGTAAACCAACTTTTATACCACTTAGATTATCTTCAAAATATACTTTTAATAGGTTATATAATATTGCTGGATCATTTGATAATGACTTTAAAACAAATACCTTTAATTCATTCTCTGTCATAATTCTTTAAATCCCATTAATGTTAGATAAGTTGCAATCCTCTTTTTAACTAGTTCATAACACTTTATATGAAGTTTAGTTTCACTACCTATCTGACTAATTACACAATTAAATGTACCATTTACCAGTAATTCTATACAAATAGTAGCATTCTTATATAACCCAGATAATGATTCATACCTAATTATAAATACAATACTATCACTATGTTCTTGTAAGTAAGGTATACCATTAAACCTTATATTTCTATGGCATAACTTAGTAAAAGGTATATTCTCTTTTATTTGTTTTAATTCATTTATGCTATATTTCATCATCTGTGTATAGCCCCATTAATTTTAAATAGTTAATTAATTTATAACATATATCTTGCAAGAACCCTGCAGGACAATCTTTTGGTTCATGCATAGTACCTTGATATCTTACTTTAATAGCAAAGTACCATGAATTACCCTTTGTATGAGTTATATGTACATATATATTATTTAAATCATACATAGGATGATAGTGATACTCTACTACTTGAGAAGCATATCCGTAATTCATAAAATAAATGTTATTTGGTTCAATATCATTTAGTGAGTATATTTCTTTTGGTATGTTTCTTAGTATTTCCATTCGTGGATCTAAGTAGTGCATCTTTAATTGCCCCTGACATCTTTTGTAATAAGCCAGCATCAGTAAACTCCAAATCTTTTATATGAAACGATGGAATCGTTGAAGACTGTTCATACATAGTAGCTCTCTTTTCCTTTAATCCGAGTAAATCCATATAAGCTCGTAGTCTATCAGCTAATAGCTTTATTTCATTATTTATATAGTCTGAATAAATAGTATATCTATATTCATCACCATATAGCTTTATAGCTACTACACACTCTCCTTGGTACATAAACCATATTGAATCTTGGTTTGGATCATACTTTAATTTAATTGGATAATTAGGAATATTATATATATCAGTAGGCATACTTTTTAATAAATCTTTAGTTCTCATATAACACCTTTAACATTTTAAATATTTAATTCCCATCATAGTAAAATATACACCTAACTTCTTATAGAACTTATATTCCTTACCAACTAAGTCATCTGCTAAATCTAAAGATATACTATTTAATGCATCTGCATTTTGAACTGTTTTATAACAAGCATAATAAAAATGAAATGCAGCTTTTTGACTAAGTAAATCCGCTGAATAACATTTAAAGTCTCTAGTATTATTAGTTTTATTTATTCTTACTTTTAATTGTTCACCCTCAAATACTAATAGTTCTTTAGGTATATTAAGCATTAAAGATTTAAATTCTTTGAATGAGAGACTCATAGGTATACCCCATTAAATTAAGCCAAGTATCTAGTTTCTTTAATTTATCAGGTAAATGATATGATACCCACATACCTTCAACAAATTGAACACTATATTTACCATCTTTAATAATTAATTTTAAATAAGTAGCTGCGAACATAGTTGCTGAGTAATATGCAAAAATCTCTATTTGAGGTATATAACTTTTATCTACTATAGCAAGTCTTCTTAATTTTTTATTATGTAATTTAAAGTATCTTACAGGTATATTTAAATCTTTTAATCTAACTACATTCTGTTTTATCATTTTTTCTTTTTCCTGCCTAATCCAAACATATCCAAAAAGGTAGTTAATCTATCCCTCATTTCTGGATCTCCTTGGATAATAAACTTATTAGTATTGAATTTAACTATTAAAAGTAACGTATCACACTCGTAATCATTACGTAATATATACTTAACTTCTATAGCTTGTGGATCATTTTCTGAAATGTATGTAGTATATGTACATGATGTATATTTACTATTATCAGTAAATAATTCAGTAGGTATATTATCAATAAGTCTACATGCATTATAGAATTTACTGTTAAAAGTTAAATTAGAACCTTTTAACATCATTCTCATAATTCAGTAATCCCTAATTTAAATTTATCATTTAAGTACTTAGCTAATAAATGTCTATGACAGAAGTTACCTGGTTTTTCCCAACATAATAAAACTACATCTTTATCTAAACCTTGTAACCCTTTAACTATTGGTTCTAAATTCCTAGAGTCTAATAAAGCTATATATTTCTTATAATATTCAGCCTCATCAATCTTTCTGGTTTTATATTCATTAAGTAATTCCCATGTTGGCATAAATTCACGTATCTGATAATCTACAGTAAATCTTGCCGGAATACTTAATGAAATACTCATCTTAATAAAATTATTAAAACCCTTACCATTTGCGTAATAACTTGTATAAATCATATTTACCTCGTTGAATAAAAAATCATATGAGTGCTGAAAGCACAAATAAAAAACCCTGTATAGAACAGGGTAGAAAAAGAAATAGTTAATTACTTTTACGTAGATATAGCGTTAATGCAATAGTACATAAGTCTACTATATTTTGGTCTTTTGGTTTAGTTATGAATTGAAAACCACGATCCATTAGATTCTGCATTAACACTTCATTTGATATATCTTTTGGATATAAGAATGTAGTATTTTCTTTAATATGTTTTAATAGTTCATCTAGCTTATCTTCCATTATATAATCTCCATGCATGTAGACAAGCTACTGAAAGATGGTATAGATTCTCTTCCCATTCTTTCATATTCTTAGCATTAGCTAATTCTTCATATTCCATTTTAATAATGGCATTAGCACCATCAATATTATTAGGATATTTATTCCATGTACTTGGTTTATGTTCATCTACTTCGTGACACTTGTGCATGAATTCAATATCCTCTGGTTCATCTCTCTTAGTAATAATTAACATAAGATACTCCGAAAAAGGGTTCCGAAGAACCCTTAAAACACGAGGAAATACACATGACAAGTTAACCGGCAGTAGTTGTAGTCTTCAACTGACTAACAATACTTTGAGTCTGCTCAAGGATATTTACCTTAGATTTAGCATCTGCTAAAGCACCTGCAATATATTCAGTCTGAATCTGTCTCTGCAGTTCTCTATTAGCACAACCCTCTTTATCAATAGCTTTAAGCAGTTCATTATGCTGCTGAGTAAGCTGTAGTGCTAACTGCTGCTGAGACAGTCTAGCTTCATATCCCTGATTTGTAATATTCTGGTTTACTCCTGCTATAGCCTGAGCTAGGTTAGCACCTAATCCCATAATAGCAGCAGTAAAGTCTGTACCTATCTTGGCAATACCTAACTGAGTATTACCCTGACCCTGTACATTAGCTAAATTTGCCTGGTAGATAGCATTATTAGTATCTCTACCATTAGAGTTAATAGCTTCTGTAGTAGTCTGTGCTGCACTGTTTACAGCCTGTTGTGTAGCTAATCCATTACTTACAGCTTGAGACTGAATAGCACTGAGCTGATTAGCAACATAAGTATTATTGTTACCGCCTCCAAATCCATTTCCATTCATTCCCTGACCAAACCAAGAACCAATTAAACCACCAAATCCAGCTCCTAAAGCAGGACCACCAAACCCATTGTTAGTATCTACATAGGTGTGTTCAACATCACTCATAAATATCTCCTTATAAAAGTGTTTAACCACATATTCATTTTAATGTGGTTTAATGAGATATTATGTAAATTAATATTGAATTATTATTTACTTAAATACCAATCATATAGGTATGGTATGTTGGTTTATTGGTTCTTAATAAGCTATAGCAAGAAATGCTAGAAATAACTCATATAGATTTAAGACATAAAATTTTTAATATAAATTATTTTAATGTTTCTTTCTTTGTCTCCAATTTTTCTATTTCTTCTTTAAGATTTTCTAAACGATCTCTAACAGATCTAATTTGATAGTCATAATCAGATATCCTATCCCTTAAATTCTCTTTTTCATTACTTAACAACATTATATAGAGTCTAAAGAAAATAGCTGCAATTATAGCTACAATAATTACTGCTGCTAAAATCCAAGTCATTATTATGATATATTCAGGAATTAAGGATGCCATCTTCATCTATCTCCTTTTGTTCTTCTATTAACAATACTTCCATAGTAGTCTTCTTGGTTTTAGAGTCATGCCATTCATGTAGATATACATCTTCTATATTATGCTGTTCATTACATTTATAGAATGTCTCAAACTCTAACTTAACAGTTAAATTACCACCATCTACATCTGGTAGATTTTTAATCTTTTGTAGTTCGCTTATTAATTCGTTTACTGTCATTGGTTCTCCCCTTTTTCTCATCTTTTACAATTTGAAGCAATATAGATAAATAGTAATGATATCTCTTCCAAGTAGATGCCTCTAAAGCAAATTGACTTACCCTTCCTATATCTATCTTAAATTCAAGTTTATCTATATCATCTTTAAGTTGTTCTATGAGTATATCTAAATCCTTATTACTCATCTTTTGAAGGTTATGCATCTTCATTTCTCTTTTCTTTTATTGGATTTCTCAATTAACTTCTGTTGCCACGGTTCAAATTCATTAATATGACCACTAATTAACTGTTTCCTATATTCTTTTGCATAGAATATACATCTTTCCCATTGATACTTATACATCTTTAATTTATGTAGGGTTTCTGGTTTTACCTTATCATTTAGCATCTTGGTTTCAAGATGTAATAACTTACGCCTAAATGCATCAATATCATTTGATACTCTATTAATAATTACTTTAACATCTTCTGCCATTAGAATTCCCACCCATTTAAATGTAAATACTCAATAAATCTATTTCTAGCTTTTTTACTTACTGTAGAAGTAGATCCATATAAAGCATGATACATTATACGTGACCATTTATCATTACTTGAATGTAACCATATACTTATAGTAACAGGTGTTATAAACCCTGTTTTTTTATTTCTATACTCAAAAAAGATAACTAAAGTATTACCATAATTTTCTTTTTCCCAACCACTATAATACCTTAGATGAATTACTTCTTGTGTTCTTGTGTCAAATATCTGTTTAAATAATTCTAAATTACAGATACTAGATAAATCTCTTATTGTTGCTTTCATTTATACCTCATAAAAAAGCCCCTAATACTAGGGGCTAACTACTTTTACTTTATGGAAAAAATTCTATAAAAGGGGTGAAACCCCCTAAGAAAGAGCAGAAACAAATTCCTTTACATAAGGGAGATCCATTAATGCATCACATAACTTATGCCATTCCCTTAGTTTATGGTTCTTCCTCTGATGGATTATATTCAATACATTCTCATAACTCATAGTAACGCTAGAACCATAAATAGCACCACTAGGTAACATAGAACGTAATTCATCGAACGTATCAGGGTCTTTTGTTTCATTATATCTTTCTCTTAACTCATTCAAATCATCAATTCTCATATTCCATGCTAATGTATCTTTAGAATGTTCAAACTGATCTAATCTAAATGGTTCTTTTAAACCTGTATGCATAAAGGAAGTACTGTTTCTAGTAGTACCTATCTTATAGGTATCAAATTCAGCCCACCAGTACATAGGAGCATCTATATACAATGATACAAATATCTGTCTTAAAAACTTCCTATGTTCAGTACCACCTCTAATTAACTTACATGCTAATGCTAAATCTTTAGGACCTATTTCATCTAAAGTAGAGTCTGATTTATTCCAGCTCTTTAATGGATTTCTCATACCAGAAATAGCAGGTAATATATTATATACACCTTCAACAATTATCTTCATACGTCATTCATATCCTTGTTTACCTTAAATACTGTTATTAGCCATAAAGCTATAAACCATAATAACTTGTATAATGGATCAATATCTAAGAATATCAAAAGTCCAAAATTAATTACACCGAACCATAACATAAAAAAACTCCAATGTGATATAAATCACACTAGAGTATATAATGTTTTATTAATTAAAGCTACTCAGTCGTACTTATTAGCTTGTTTAAATACCACCTAGCTTTCTGTAAGTCCTCTATACCATTCTTATGTTTATATCTCCATAAATACTTAATTACATTACCATACAGAAATCCTTCTACACCTTGTAGATTATTCTGTTTAGATAATTCTTCAATTACATCAATACATTCATATTTACCAAATGTATAATGTTCTGGTTTCTCTACATTATCACTCATTTCTCTACTTAAACCACCATTAATATAATAAAAAATAAAATAATTATTAATATTTCTTTCATTGTTTACACCACTCCAATAATGAATTATACCTAACAGCTAATTGGTCACATTCGTTTCCGATAGCCATACTTTCTTTAACCTTTCTGAGTAGATCGGTTTCTGTGTAACATCTAGTATTGGATTTAGGCTTGGTTTCTTTGGACACTCTTGTACTGCTTGTATCGGTGTGCTGCAAGCAGTCAGGGACGAAAGTATTAGAAAGAGTGTTACCAGCAATAAGAACCTTATCATACTCCTCTTTAAGAAGTTGTATCTTATCTTGGTAGTCTTGGATAATTCCATTTTCCTTCTCCTTATATAATCTTTCTTGGTTCAATATAGCTTTTAAGTTACTAGTCTGTAGTTGGTTTAATGTAGCTTTATATTCACTATCAGCAGTACTATAACCTTTATAATAACTAAATACTCCTACAGCTATATATGAACATATCCCTATAGAAAATATTAATGGTTTACTTATCAGCATTAACTCTTTCCCAAGTATCACATTGACGCATAGCCATTAGTAATCTATAGTCTGCATCATTCTCTTCAAAAGCATCAAAAGGTTTACCATCTTTTGCATACTCAATATCTAATTCAATAGTTATTTTAACTCTCCAACCTTTAAAGTTTTTAGACTTTAATTCAATCTCACCTTCAGTTGGAACAAATGTAAAATAATCTTGTATTCTCATAATTCTCCCTCAATAGTTACATTAATTCTTGGATTAGTTCTATCATATTCACCTATCTTACCTATAACCATAGGTACAACCTTAAAATTATCATCAGTAATAATACCATTTACTACTAAAGCATCTTCAAAGAATTTATCAATAATAGATACAGTATTCATTACATCAAATGAATGTCTATCACCTCTATGTACTTCATAGGTAATAGATATAATTCTTTTTAATTTGGGTAATTGTTCTATTTGTGGTTTTATTAAATCTGTATATGCCTGCTTATAGTTATTTCTTTGTACATCTCCCCACTTAAAAGCATTGTTCATACTTAAAAATACATTCTTCTTTTTACGTACACCAACTATTAATTTGATTGGTATATCTAATTTTAATATAGTATGTGACATTACCCTATACCTCATATAAAATATAGCATATATTACACCACTAGAGGTTTATATGAAATACGTAATGGTCACATCTAAGAAAGATATTGAACAATATCAAAATCAACTACCAAATTTAGTAATAATTAAGAAAACTAGAAATTTAATGTATTCCTTATCCAAATTAAAAGATGATGTAATATTAATTAAATATGGTGCTAAATTATGTAACAGATTTAGATATAGAGCAAAGGAAAATATCTCTTATCTTGGTTCAGATAAAGTTATAAGTTTCTTTAATTTCACTGCTCTACGAAGAATACATAAACCTATTCAAGCTCATTTTCTTAAAGACATAATAGCTCTATATATACCTCAACATTACATCAAAGAAATAAACGAAAATACACCTAGTAAATGGAAAACAGAAAAACGTATAGGTAAGTACTTAGATTCTATAGAAGTACCTATATATCCTGTATCCCCTTCTTTGGCTCAATGGGAAGCTAAACCATCTATTTGGTTCATTGAAGATATAATACACCCATTCAACCTTATCTATGTACCTGAACTATTACCATATAAATATGATTTTTTATCTACAACATTTTTATTATCTAAAATATCAGGTACAGTAACCAAAAAAGAACTTAAAAAATGGGATAATAAACTATATGATTTAAGTATTATGCCACCTAAACCATTAAAACAAGATAAAGCTATTATTAAAGCAGCACGTAAAATGAATTGTCCTACCATACCTATTCTTGTTCAAAAGACCTAATTAAAATATAATAGCTGTAACCAAGGAGACCATTATGGATGTTACAGATATTTTAATTAAAGAAGAAGGTTTTAAGGATACTCCATATTACTGCAGTGAGAAGTATCCTACAATAGGTATTGGATTTAAATTAGGACCTAAGAATACCCCATTACATTATTATGACTTTAAAATCTCAAAAGAAGTAGCGAAGCTACTGTTACAAGAACGTATAGATGAAATCAAAGAACAGTTAAGTAAATACGATTGGTATAATAACTGTAATGAAGATCGTAAAGCTATTCTAATCTCTATGGCTTATCAACTTGGATTAAAAGGATTATTAACATTTACTAATACATTAGCATATGTAGCTAAAGGTGATTATAATTCTGCTAGTGTTAATATGCTTAAATCTAAGTGGTCATTACAAACCCCTAATAGAGCTAGAAGGCATGCTACAGTAATGCGTACTGGTTCATTAGCATCTGCTTATAAGGGGTAAGCTATGGAAACAGTGAATAAATACCTCTTATCTATATTCATTTCTATTAGTGGTTTCTTCCTTGTAAATACCTATAGTGACTATAAAACATTAATTAAAACTATACAGGATATAGGTACACAACAAGTAATCATAGAGCAAAGAATTAAAACCTTAAATGAAAATCTAAAAGCTAAAGAACAACTTGAAAAGACTCTTGAAGCTAATCAAGAATTACTTAGTCTTCGTATTAAAGATCTTGAAGTTAGGTTTGCTCGTTTGGAGAAATCAAAATGATTCATAATATGGTTCAATCAACATATACAGCAGCACAATTAACAGGTATCTTAATAACTCCTACTAATCAGAATATGATAGAAACAGGTATTAAGGTATCTACAATATCTCATGGTATTACTGCTAAAGATATGGATGAGATAGTCTTTACAGACTATCAGGGTAGATATTCATTCTTTCTTGTAGAAGGTGAATATGAGATATTTGTTAATTACCATAAGAATTGGAAATCCTATGGTAAGTTAGAAATATTCCCTGAAGATAAGAACAAGGTATATGATATACAGACCCTTGTAGATCGTTATGATAAGATGCATAGTGATGCACCATCTTGGGATAAAGAGAAGTTTAAACACTATATGTTATCTTTTGTTTATCCTGTAGGTAGTATATATACATCTCTAGTTAATAAATCACCTGCTGAATTATTAGGTGGTGAATGGGAATTACTTCCTGCTAAAGTAGAATATGGTGGATCTGTAAATATAAAACCACCATATGTAAATATAAAACTACCATATATAACTGTTTATTTGTTTAAACGAATTAAGTAGTTATCTACCAGTACCACCAAAACCAGTATCACCTCTACCTGTTTGAGATAACTCATCAGATAGTTCAATTTTAACTTTATTAAAGGGGACTATTATAGCTTGTAATAGTCTCTCTCCTCTTTTATAAGATATAGCATCTCCAAAGAAATTTTTATCATGTACATCAACTACAAGATGTGCAATCCATTCACCTCTATAATCTGCATCAATAACACCTACAGTATTTCTTAATGCAATTCCTTTCATACCTGCACTAGATCTAGGTAACAATAAAGCTACATGTCCTTCAGGTACTTCTGCTGCAAATCCAAGATTAATTACATTATCTGATCCAACATTTAATGTAATATCTTGCTGTAAATATATATCTAATCCACCTGAATATTCTCTCTTATATTCTGGTTTAATGAAGTCTTTTACTAATGGTTTTATACGCATAATTGGTCCTTAAAAATAATATATAAATTACATAATATTGTACGTAAAAATTAACTGTGCTACAGTTACGCTAAATTTAGCTTATTTAATTATATTTACTAAACTAAGATAGAGCAATATGAGCAGTTTAAATAATGTTATTAAGTCTACTAGAGGTTATCCAAAATTAACTAAATGGAAGAATGAACCTACTGTGGATGATTTACGTAATGATTTACGTGAAGCTCAACCTGCATATGATGTACATTGTTCTAAAGTTAATCATTGGTTAGATGTATTAAATCCTAAACCATTTATTACAAAAGATCCGTCTAAATCTACTGTACAGTCTAAATTATCTCGTAAACAATCTGAATGGATTTATGCGGCTCTTTCAGAACCTTTCTTATCCACACCTGATATTTTCAAAGTTAAACCTATTTCGTTTGAGGATACACTCGCTGCCGAACAAAACCAATTAGTATTAAATAATCAGTTTAATACTAAGTTAAATAAGGTTAAGTTTATTGATGACCTTATTAGAACTACAGTTGATGAAGGTACAGCTATAGTACGTGTAGGTTGGAATTACTCAGAGACTACCATTGAGAAGAATATCCCTGTATATCAAATTGTACCTTATACCCCTGAGATGGATATAAAGGGATTTACAATGGATAGTATCAATAAGCTAATGAAACTTTGGGAAGATCCTGTGGGTAAGAAAGCTATTCCTGATGAATGGTTACAGGCTACTCAAGTAAATGTAGCTATGCATACTCAGATAGAACAGATGCAAGCTCAAATACAGCAGATGGTTCAACAAGCAGAAGAAGCAGGTACACCTATTCCACCTGAACAGATATCTGCTATGCAAGCTCAGATACCACCATTCACACCTGTATATCCTATGCGTGTGAAGTCAGAAATGACTGAAGTACCCGTAGTTACAAATGAACCAACATTAAAGGTATGTAAATATACAGATATTATTATTGATCCATCTTGTAAAGAAGATTTATCAACTGCAGAATTTGTTATTTATAGATTTGAAACTTCTATAGCTGAATTAAAAGCTGCTGGTAAATATAAGAACTTAGATAAAATTATTATTGATGATTTACCACCTAATGATGTTATGGAAGATATTAACGAAGACGTTAATAGTGGATTTAATTTTAAGGATGAAGCTAGAAAACGTATCGTTGCATATGAATATTGGGGTAATTGGGATATCAACAAGAATAAGACTACCAAACCTATAGTTGCTACTTGGGTTGGTAATATTATGATTCAGTGTGAAGAAAATCCATTCCCAGATGGTGAAGTTCCTTTTGTATTATTTAGATATTTACCTGTAGCTAGAGAAATATTTGGTGAACCTAACTCAACATTGCTCGAAGATAACCAAAATATTACAGGTGCATTAATGCGTGGTGCTATTGACTTATTAGCTAAATCAGCTAATAGCCAGACAGGTATAGCTAAAGGTGCATTGGATAAGTTAAATAAATCCAGATTTGATAAAGGTATGGATTATGAATTTAATATGAATGTAGATCCAAGAATGGCTATATTCCAACACACATTTCCTGAATTACCTCAATCTGTTTTAACTATGTTACAGATCCAACAGTCTGAAGCAGAAGCTATATCAGGTATTAGAGCATTTGCTACTAGTGCTGTAGATTCTAATCAACAGCAAGTAGCTGCACAAGTAAGAGGTGCATTAGATGCTGCATCTAAACGTGAAATGGGTATATTACGTAGAATCATAGATGGAATGATTAAAGTAGCTAGGAAGATTATAGCTATGAATGGTGAGTTCCTATCTGAATATGAAGTATTACGTATTACTAATGGTGACTTTGTTACTATACGTAGAGATGATTTACCTGGTAATTTTGATTTAGAGATTGACATATCTACTAATGAACAAGATGATGTAAAAGCTCAAGAATTAGCATTTATGTTACAGACTCTTGGACAGGATATGGATACTCCTATGCGTAATCTTATTCTTTCAGGTATAGCTAAATTACGTAAGATGCCTGAATTAGCTAAACGTATAGAAACCTATGAACCAAAACCAGATCCAGTAGCATTAGAGATACAGCAGGAACAACTTAAAAATTGGAAGTTGTTAAATACTAAATTACAGATGGAATGTCAGAAGTTACAAGCTGATGCTCAGTTATCTTTAGCTAGAGCACAAGCTGAACAGTCTAATGCTTATAATTCAGGTATGACTGCTCCTATTGATGCACAACTTAAACAAGCTCAAGCAGAACAGTTACATGCTAAGTCCTTAAAGGATAACTTGGATTTCTATGAACAGAAGACAGGTATTACACATGAAAGAGAGATGGCTAAACAGCAAGCACAAGCACAAGCTAATCTTGATAGAGATGTAAAGAAAGCACTATTAGCTGATAATTTACGTACTAGAGCAAGACAGAAAGCTAATGTAGGTGATACTGTACAGTCTGAAGATTTTAATCCTGATGATATTATTAACGCACTTTAAAGGAATATAAAATGACAGAAGTTAATATTGAAGATACTAAGAAAGATGTAGCATTATCTGAAGCATTTCAGAGACTATGCAAGAATAGAGATTTTAAATATCTTATTCTTGAAGTATATCTGAAAGAATATGCTTTACAGTTGGTTCAGCTTAAATCTGGTCAGGCAGCTATTAGAGATAAAACTCTTATGGAATTATTTGATACAAGATTAGCTGCTACTGGTTCACTTAAACAGTGGTTTGATTCTATTGTAGCTGCTGGTGAGAATGCTAAAGAAGTATTGGCTCAGATTGAGAGAGGTGAATAATGCCTACAGATGAAACCCAAATGGAAGAACAGGAAAATACTCAGCCTCTAGTAACATCTAATGAGGAAGTAGACGGTTTAATTGGTGAGATGTCTGATGAAGATATTCTTAATGCATCTCCAGACCAAATTGATAAATTCTTGGAAGCTCGTAGTAACTTTAATTCAAATCATGATGATGAAAGTCAGCAGGTTGAAACTAACGATACTGCAAATGAGCCAAAAGAGTCTTCTGATGATAAGACAGAAGATAATTCAAATCCAACACTAGGAACTGTAAAGATTAATGGGAAAGATATCCCATTGAACTCAATGGAAGATGTTCAACAGCTTATTCAAGCTGGAACTAAATACAACACCTTATCCAATAAGTTAAGACCTGTACAGAGAATAGCTAGGATGCTAGAGAAGAATGGTTTCTTATCAGATGACCAAGTTAATTTTGCTATCAACTTATTAAAAGGTAACAAGAGTGCTATTAGTAAGTTATGTAAAGATAACAATATTGATATTTACTCAGATCTTGATCCAGATGCTGAATATGTCGAACAGTCATATAAGGTAACTGATAAAGAACTCGAAGTAAAACAGACATTAGATGAATTAGAAGCTGAAGCTAGTTACACTGATACTGTACATGCTATTACTTCTATGGATAAGGCATCACAAGCTAAATTTTATGCTAATCCTGAATTAATTCGTAGTCTGAGTGAACAGGTCAAATCAGGTGACTATGCTACTATTCAGCAGGAGATTGAACGTCAAAGAGCACTAGGTTATATTGGTCCTCAAGATGATTTTACTACCTATTATACAGTTGGTAAGCAAATGTATTTTGATGGTAAATTAAAGATGTCTCCAAATAATGCTGAAACTAAAAAAGCATCTGAAGCTAAAGTACAGAAAAAGAAATCCTCTGCATCTGTACCTAAATCAAAGGATACTTCTAAGACAGCATTATCAGATATAGATATCTATAATATGTCTGATGAAGAGATTTTAAAACTTGACTTAAATAAACTAAACATAAGGTGATATTATGCCAACATATGAAAATCCACATTTATATAATGACCCTGCCGGTTATCGTACAGGTACTCCTGCACCATCTACCATTGGTGTACAGTTAGTAGATTTCTTGTTTATCAAGAAAGCTCTTGCTGAACAGTCAAAGGAGATTGTGTTCTCTAATATGTCCTCTACCATTGAGATTCCAAAACATACAGGTACTGCTATTAAGCGTTATGTTGATGTTTTGATGCTTGATGATAAGAACGTAAACGATCAGGGTATTGATGCTCTGGGTCAGCATGGTGCATTGTCTAAGAACCCTAATGGTAACCTCTATGGTTCTTCTAGGGATATTGGTGTTATCTCTGATAGATTGCCTGTTCTTGGTGAACTTGGTGGTCGTGTAAACCGTGTAGGTTTCAAGAGACTTACTATTCAGGGTACAATGCAGAAGTATGGTTTCTTCTATGAATTTTCTAATGATGCTCTGAACTTTGATACTCAGGCTGATTTACTGCAGAGTATGTCAAGAGAAGCTGTACGTGGTGCTACTCAGTTGCAGGAAGCTATGCTTCAGAAAGATCTGCTAGATAACTGTGGTACTGTTTATGTACCTGGTACTGGTTTTGCTGACTGGGATACTGATACTACTACTTCCCTGAAAGCTACTGTTAATGCTTCATCTATTCCTACCTATAAGGATTTCATGAAGTTTAAATTGATGCTTGATGATCTGCGTGTACCCGGTTCTACTTCTATGTTTACTGGTACTCGTTATATTGATACTAAGACTATTCCTAGTGCTAGATTTGCATTTATTTCTAATGCTCTTCTTCCTACTTTGGAACAGATTAAGGATTTCAATAACAATCCAGCATGGGTTCCTGTAGAACAGTATGCAGCAGGTGGTTATACTCATCCTAAAGAAGTTGGTAAGATTGGTAACTTCAGATTTATTGTAGTTCCTGAAGGTCAGTATTGGGCTGGTGCAGGTGCTGCAACTGATACTACTACATCAGGTTCTACTGATGGTAACTACAGAGCAACTGATGGTAAGTTTGATGTATATCCAATTCTTGTAATTGGTGATGATGCATTTACTACTATTGGTTTCCAGACTTCAGGAAAAGATGGTAAGATTAAGGTAATGACTAAGATGCCTGGTATTGAAACTGCATCCTTTGATGATCCATATGGTTCAAGAGGATTTACCTCTATGCAGTGGTGGTATGGTTTCTTGGCTCAGAGACCTGAAAGATTAGCATGTATGTATACTGTTGCTGAACTGTAGTAATTAACTTTATAACTTTATGGTCTTCCTCCTTATATAGGGGGAAGATTTTTAGGAGCATAAAATGACAACCAGAAATGAACTCAAAGCTAAATGTGATGAATTAGGTATTGCTTATAAGAATAATACACCTACTGCTACTTTGGATCAGTGGATTAAAGAAAAAGAAGCAGGTAAACCATTATCTGATGAAGAAACACCTATTCAGAAAGCTACTAGACTTATTAGATGTCAGATTGTTAATAACAATCCAAATAAACAGAACCTTGAGGGTGAACTGATTACTGTATGTTTCAGTTTTATGCCTAAGATTTCTAGGTTTGTACCATTTAATAAAGAAGCTACTCATATTGAGAATGCCATTTATAAATATCTCTTAACCAAGAAATACAACTTACCTGTTATTGATGATAAGGGTAATATTAAGTTAAGAGAACTTAATGAATACACCATTACTAAACTTCCTCCATTGACTGAAGCAGAACTTAAAGCACTTGCTAAAGCTCAGTCTGTGCGTAATAACGAAGAGGAAGGTAAGTAATGGATATATCTCAGATTCTGCTTACTGACGATATAATCAGTAAATTAACTACACCTGATAAAGATGTAAAAGATTTTAACCTACATTCAGAATTACTTACTGAAGGTATTGGTACTTTATCAGGTAAAGGTGCTTTTGATGAACTCATGAAAGCTGTTGATGAACATCTTACTAGAGAATATAAAGCACAGAGAATTACTGGTTCTATGTACAGTACCTTGTATGCACAAGCTCTTACTGCAGCAATGCAGACAGCATCACAATATGCTATACAAGGTTCTTCTGCTTATTGGCAGGCTAAGATAGCTGAAGCTTCTTATAGAAAGGCAGAAGCTGAGATACTTAAAGCTCTTGCAGATATTGAATATGCACGTCTACAAACGGAAATTGCTAAGAAAGATCTTGAACTCAAGGAAAAGGAACTTACTCTTAAAGAGAAAGAAATTGATAACATGAAGTATCAAGCATGGTCTTCCTTACAGCGTGTATTAACCGAACAAGCAGAAACCCAAGATAAGATAGGTAAAATTAATCCTAATAATGTAGGTGATCCAGTATCTATCTTTACTCCTACTGTTGATGTAGCTGGTTCTTCTGGTGCAGCTAAAGCATTCCAAAATAAACAGACTAGTGAACTTGAACGTACTGCTGTTCGTTCTTTAGCAGAACATTATAAATCTACATTTGATACTAACCAGACTTCTCTTAGTGATCTTAAACCATATGCCTTTGGTTATAATGGTTCAAGAGTAAAAGCTGTAGAGAATTTATTATTATCTAAGTTTGGATTAGACGGTCCTGCTATAGACCAACAGCATCCAGAAAGTTCTGAATCAGATAGAGAGACTGAATAATGGGATTTTGGGGCAGTAAAAAAGAACGTAGTAGAGCTTGTATTGGTTTACTGGATGAATCTAATGCTGCCTATTCCATAGGTACAGCTTCTGTTATAGCTGCTTCTGACTATAAGTGTAAGTTTATGGATGCTTATTTAGAACTTGCACAAAAGAGTTTATATACCAAACTTGTTAATGCTCAGAAATGGGCTAAGAAACACTTTCCATGGGGTTTATTGGATTCTAATAATCATACAGAATATACTGTAAATAAACCCCTACTACAAGCATATTTACAACAAGAAAATCCTATAGAAATAGTAACAGCATCTGTTGGTTCAGCAGATCCATTAATGCTTGGATTAAATGAGATAATATCTCAATATCCTCAATATGATCCAGTAACTAAATCTATAACAATAGATGAAATTGTATATACCTTTAATGGAGCTACTACATCAGGTGATACTATTTCTATAGAGTTTTATGCTGATGATGAACATACCATTACTGTAAATGCTACAGGTAATTATAGAGGTACATATCTATATGTAGCTTATACAGAATTAGAGGAAACCAAATACTTTATTCAAGATATAACTAATAATGTACCTCCATATGTAACAGCTAAGAATAAATCATATTCTTCTGATTATTTCTTTATAGTTCCATTTAGATTACATGAACAACGTCTTAAAAAGCTATCACATGATAACCCTAATGAATTTCTTAATCTTTATAATAAGAGTAAACAGTTAATTAAGAAATTAGGGTATGACTTAGAATTAATTGATTCTAGGTTACATGATTTTAAAGATAAACCAAAGAAGGATGATGGTTCTACTCAAGGTGAACTAGGTAAAATGGATGAAGGATACATCTATTTTGGTGTACCTATTTCTGGTTCAGCTATAGAGATAAATGAGTATATATTTAAGTATTGTCTATACTTACATAAAATCAATTCTACTAAGGTTGTAATGGGTAGCTATACATGGAATGATGGTATCCATTTACAAGATTATTTATCAGGTGTTAATGTAGATTGGTCAGATGTAATAATTGATTATATTAATCATAATGGTAAACCAAACACTTACTATAAAGAAAGTAGTGGTGATGATTTTATCATTATGAAACAGTTAACCAAAACTAGAGCCAAGAGAATAACAGTTAAATCATTTACTATTACAGATATTATATGTAATGAATACTGTACTACCCATTATGTAAGTGATGCTTTAAAACATACAGAAACTAGAGATGAATTATTCCTTATACCATTATGTAAATCTGTATTAATGGATATGGGATTCTCAAGACGTAACCAAGTATGTTTACACGCATTACGTGTAGTTTTGGATTATCATGAGAAGAAGAGTAAATCATTCTCAGAAAGTAAGATATTTAAAATGGTTGTAATGTCTTTATATGCACCAATATTCTTTAGTGTAGCCCCTCTTACTACTTCTGTTGGATATTCTCAAGGTATGTTCCAATTACTTACAAATAAAAATCCAACAGGTTTAGCTAAAACATTAATGAGGTTAAGCTTTAAAATACATAATATTGCAACTAAGGTTAATAATATAGTTATGATACCTGTTAAAACCTTATTTAAAGTATTAGGGCCTAAACTTGGTTTAATCGTATTAATTATAATTATTATTATAGTAACCATTCTCACATTCGGTGCTGGAACAGCACCTGCTATAAGTGCTACTACAACTGCTACAGCTACAGGTACAGCAACTACAGCAGCTACAGCAACTGCTACTGTTGCAGCTAATACTGCAGCAAGTACCGCAGCTATGACTTCTTTAGAAGCTGCTGCTGCTGTAGGTACTACTGCTGGTACTGCAGCAAGCACTGCATGGTCTTCATGGATGGCTACTGCTGTTATATCTGTTGCTAAACAAGGATATGACCAAGCATTAAATGATGATTTAGTTAAACGTAATAAGAAATATATGAATGCATTATCTAGTTTAAAACAACAATATGAAAATGCATACCAAGAGAGTTTAACTGATAATCTATATAACTTTAATGTTAGTTATTATACGGGTAAGAATTTAGTAATAGCTAGTATGCGTAATAACTTATTAGTATCACCTCAATATTATGAACACTTAATAGATGCAGACTCTTTAACACAAGATAGTCAATCCCTATTAGATAATATTATTAATCCGTATAATATGGATCAAATACTTAACAAAGCCTTAGAGATGGTGACAGTATGAGTAATTTAGATGATATAACTAAAAGAATAGGTAATACAGTTAATAAAGTAAAAGCTGCATCTGAACCATCAGAGAAACCAGAATGGCTATATGATGTAGCAGATAATGCAACCCTTCCTGGAAGAGCACTTAATGAAGGTGGTGCAAATTTGTGGGAATACCTTGCAGGTAATCAGTATGGTAATGAAGCTGCAGGTACTTTAGCTGGATTAGCTCCATTCTTACTTTTTAAGAAATATCCTTTAGGTGTAATAGGCGGTTATGTAGCACCTAATGTATTTAATAGTACTTTACATGAACCAGCTATTGAAGCTAAATTATCGGGTAAAAATGTATCAAATGTTGATGTAGCTACTAATTTAGCTAATGCAATAGCAGATCTACATCCAGCTATGTTTGTACCTAAAATGGCAGCAGATGTATTAAAAAATCCTGTAGCATCAAATTGGCATGATGCAGGTTTACTATTAGCTAATGTACCTAAATTTAATATATTTAATCCTTATAACTTAGCTGCTAATTATGGTGAAGATAAAGTTATTACAAAATATGTAGACGATAAGTATGATGACTATAAACGTAATTTAAAGTATGCATGGGAAAATGATAAAAAAGCTTTACCATTTGTAGCTAGTGCTGGTTTATTGGATTATGCTATTCGTAGTTTATTTAGTAACAGGTTACAAAATTTTTAAGGAGTTTATATGAGTGGTGTAAAGGTTGTAAAATCTGGTGGCAGAAATAAAAAGAGCGAATCAGGTAAAAATGATAAATCAAATAAACCTAAAGGCATAGATGCTGAAGTTGCTCAAGATGATATAGCACGTAGAATTGATGAGGATAATCCAGAGAAACCTTTATCTGAGAATTCTTCTAAGCCAGAAGAAAAACAAACTGGAACAGCTACAAATGAGGGATTCTTAAAAGGGTTACAAAATGCAGCTAAAGATGGGGAAGAAACTTCTAATAAAAAAGCAGAACCAACTAACGAAGAAACTATTAAATCTTTAATGGATAGGGCACTTAAAGCTGAAAAGCAAGCTCAAGCTTATAAAGATCGTATAACTGAATTAGAAAAAAATGTTAAAGATACTTCAGAAGCAAAAGCTAAAGAAGAACCACAAGTAAATAATTCAGGAACTACTGAAGAAACTGTTACACCTGAAACTAAAACTAATAGTGAACCACAAGCTACTCAAGAACCTGCAAAAGAAGCTAATACTACATCAGGTACAGGTGAAGCTACTGCAGATAACATGATGACGCCTGAAGATGCTTATAATTATTTTAAAAATAAGGATAATTATGAGAAAGCTTCTAATGTTTTTGAAACACCAAGTTTTAATGAGTATATAGATAATACTACTGGTAAATGGATACCTAGAGGTTACTTTGATGCTTTTAATGCAAAGGATGGTATTAATCCTAAGAAATTTACCTTTGAACATTTTAAAGCAAAAATTCCTGAAGATTTAAGTAAGAAATTAACTTCAGCAGAAGCTACAGAAGAATTAGCAAGAAGGAATGCAGCTTTAAAATCTTATGAGGATGAATATAAAAAGTTTAATACTGGTTTTCAAGCTTATTTACGTAAACACCCTAAATTAGCAAATGCATTAAAATGGGGTTTATTTGGTGCTGCCGGAGAAGGTGCAGTTGAATTTGGTAAATGGCTTAATGAGACATATATGGCTGGTCAGAATGATAAAGATGAACTTCAGAATACTGAAGATTGGTTAAATAATTATGATGATGACCTAGAATATCCTGGTTCAAATAATGATAATAATAATAGTCCTGAGAATATTGCTGCACAATTAAAAGGTGCAGATGAGTCTACAGAAACACCTGAAGATAATTCAGGTACTATAGAGCAAGCTATTGCAGAACAAACACCAGCAGGTAATGTAGAACCAGAGAATCCACAGGTAGCAGCTAATGCAGTTACTTCTACAAATACTAAAGCTAATAATGCACCAGCTAGTACTGCTAAATCAGCACCTACTCAAGATCTTCCACCTGTAGTAACTAGAGATGCTCCACCTGCTAATCCTGATTCAAGCGGTATGACATATTCTCAATTAGTTGAAATGGGTCAAGCACCTCAAGCAGGGTCTATGACATATAATGCTAATAACCCTGATATGGTTACTGCTAATTTAATTAATGCTATGAATCAAAACCCTCAAGCTGGTTCAGATGCTATTGGATATGGTGATTTATATGATCAGAACTTTATAGATTTTTGGGCTAAACGTAATCCTAATTTAGCTTATGCTGTTAGTCAAGGAAGGAAATCATAGGAGAATATTATGAATGATTTTGCAAGTATTTTTAAAACACTATCCCCTGATAATCAGAATCAGTTCCTGAAGTTTCTATCTGAGATGGGTAATAAAGCTACAGGACCTCAACAGGAAGCTTTCGCTAAGATGTTTACGGGTTTAACATCACCTGATACTAATATGCAACAGCCTAATTTCTTTGGTGGTAGTTTAGGTTGGAATGCATTAGCACCTAACGCTAATCCTTCATTTTTTGATAAAATGATGGGGTATTCTCAGAATGGTCAGAATTATGCTGGTTGGGGTATGCCTGTATTACAGGGTATTGAGAATATTGCATCTGCATGGCAGGCATATAACCAGTATAAAGCAGGTAGAGATTTACAGAGAGATCAGTTCAACTTAGAGAAAACCAAATACAACAATGCTTATGACAATCTGATGGAAGATAGACGTATCAGAGCTGCATCAAGAGCATCAGCTAATAGCTAGGAGATATTTATGCCATTACCAGGAACAGATAATTTACCTACCTTTGATCCAAAAACTCAAGGTGAGCATACAGGCTTTAATGAAATGCTTGCTTTAATGAAATTGCAGCAACAGAATAATCAATTTGCTGCAAAACAACAACAGCAAGATATGTCTATGTTATTAAGAGCTATGGGTAGTCCTTCTGGTAATGCTAGTTGGATTGGTCATACTGCTATGCCTCAACAACCTACCTTTGCACCAAGACAAGGTATGTTCTCGGGTATTTTATCTGACCCATGGCATCAATATTTAGCTCAGAAAGAGTATGAAGTAAGACGTGATAGAGCTATAGCTAATCAGATGGATGAATTATATCGTAGAGATAATAATGATAGATTTGATCAACTATTAGCTCTCATGCAAGCTAAAGGTACTCCAGAACAAGCAACAACTAATGGTACTACTAGTGAATCTACAACAGATAATGGTACATCAGCAAAAGAAAAACCTAAATCTTCCAGAGATGTTTTAATAAGTAGATTTAGACAGTTTGCTGGTTTGGATAATAAAGACAGTGAAGCTACTATGGGTCTTGATGATGCTCTTGAACAAGCAGCAGCTTCTGTAAGAGCTGACCCAGAATTTATTAATGCTTTATACAGAGAAGGTTATTCACCATCATCTATTGAAACAATTAAGAATAATCCTCTTGCTCATTATGGTTGGGATAAGACTAAAGATTATAAAGAACCTTTAACTAAACATAATTTTGGAAATCCTTATGGTATGGCTTTAGCAGAGGGTTTAAGTAATTCTAGTGGTTATGATAAGGATGACCCAGTTCATCAAGCAACTTATAACATACTAAATAGTATGAATAGTGATTTAGTAGAACAACATAAAGAATGGGAACCATTATATAGAGGGATTTTACGTGAATTAAATATACCTATTACTTCAGCTAATTTATCTAACTTTGAGAAAGAGTTAGCTGCTAGTGCTATTAATTGGGCATATAGTCAACCTGATGTGGATTTAGATTCACTTAAAACATTTGCTAAAGATGGTGATTGGGAACATTGGTGGTCTACTCTTACTAATAATAGTAAAGCTAATATATCTAAAACTTTTAAGTTCTTTAAAGATAATATCAGAACTTCTGATATTAAAAATCGCGCAGACATAGATAATATGTTTAAAGAATATAATGTGGCATATGATAATGCTGGATCTGCAAATGTATTTAAAAATTTAGGTATCATTAACCCTAACGATTACGAAAAACTTAGACGTAGATATGATACACTCACTAACTATAATCCAATGGAATATATAGCTATGAGTGAATTAACTAGAACTAATGGTATAACAGATGCTAGAAGATTACTTGGTGGATTTACACCAGTTAAAGATTTAAATGGAAATGTAGGATCTAATGTATATTCTGATATAATGGCTAAATTAACTGATCGAAACAGCATATTAAATAATACAAAAATGCAGAAATACTTTGAAGATCCAAACAATTTTAGACGTTTCCTGGAGTCCTCATATTTCTATGGTTTAAGGAATAGATATACTTCAAGTGGTAAACAAGAAGACAAAGCTAAATTAACTGCATTAGACAATGAAATTACAACAATAACTGATCAGTTCTATAAAGCTAGATTACCTGAGTCAACTAATAGAGATAATGTAACTAAAAATATTAAAACAAGATTAGCTAAGAGTTTTGATGATAATGCAAGTTTCTTTACAAATGCTCCTAATGATAAAGGTGAATTAATTACTGATTTATTAGCTGGTGCTGAAGGTTATAAGGATGAAGTATTTCCTGATTCTAATGGTAAAGGTGTATATCTCCTTGGTGTAAATAACGGTTATTGGAAGTTACCTGAAGCCCAAATAGGTAAGAAGTTCTCTGAATTACCTGCAACAGTGCAGAATGATGGGTATGTGCATCAATTAGAGGCTATTCAATCTTTTTGGAATAAAGTAACTCAAAGATTGCATAGTAATGATTTAAAACCATATATTAAAGGTATGTCCAAACAGGATTTAGATGAAGTTACTGCATTAATAACATCTTCAGCATACCGTGGAGATTCTACAAAAGAGAGCCTATTAATAGATGCTTTTAAATCAGCTCAAAAAGCTGCAGGTAATGATAAAATTACACCTTTCTTAGTTTACCAAAAATATGTTGCTCACCTAGCCAATAGATATAAAGCTAGGGGTAAAGTATCTAATATGTCTGTAGTAAAATCCAGATTTAATAATGTAAAAAAAGCATATGATGCTTACAAAAATAAAACCAAGTAAAGGTATCGTAAGGTAATTATTTATAAGGATTAAAAAATGACTGATAACTATGATCAAAGTGCTGTAACTCAAGTTCCTGCAGAAGTATCTAGCAATGGTGAACAAGATATTCTAAATAAATTTAGAAGTTATGATGAATTAAAAGCTACTGTCCATGATTTACCTTTTAGTGAATTTGCTGGAAGGTATGCTCCAAATAATTATGAAGCAGCTAGTCGTATTTATGGTCAAGTATCAAGACAGCTTTATGAGCAGTCAAGGTTTAACGAATCTATTTATGATAAACGTATTGAACCACAAGATCCTGATACTTATGCACACTTTGATACTAATACTTTATCAGGTAAAGTACTTGATGCTGTCTTTGGTGATACTTCTAAAGAGAGCATGAATAATAGCTTTATTAAATCATTACTTGTTAGTAATGCTATTAACAGTACTGCTAGTGTATCTAATGCTTATCATGACTTTATTAATATGTTTGGTGCTAATTCGGGTAGGTATAATACTACTCCTGAAGAAGAACAAGAGAGACAGAAAACTAGACAGTTAATTGAAGATACTGCTAAACGTATGCCTTATGGTGTTAGTCCTGAAACCAAGAATGCTATGGTTGAAATTAAAGTTAAGCAAGATAAGGTTAAAGCACTAGAAGATGAGTTATCTAAGGAAACAGATCCAAAGAGACAGAAAGAATTAGAAGCAGAGATTAATGCTCTTAGATTATCTCCTGAAGAAATGGAACTTACTAAAGATCCAGTATTTAAACAGGTTAATCAGTTAGAAGAATCTATTAATCTATATAATAGATTATCTTCCTTATCACAGGCTGATAGTGATTTCTGGGGATTAAATCAGTTTAAGTATAATAATGCTATAGAGAAACCAGAATCATTAAAAGACCATATCTTTAAAATTAATAAGATGTTAGCTGATACTTCTGGTTTATTGGCTGAATCAGCTTTAGTTGGTGGTGCTATAGGTAAAGGTGCATCTTTAGTTAGGGGTGCTTTATCAAGAGGTCTTGGATTAGGTTCTAAATCTATTTTTGCAGGTGAAAATGCAGCATCATTATCTGGTTTTAAATTATTTGATCCAAAAACATGGTCACCGGCTACTTTAGCTATTAGACGTGGTAATAAAGTAATTCCTGCAGTACTTAAAGGTGTTAAAGAACTAGGTGTTAGTACTGCTGCTGTATTACCTTTATCCTTAGAAGAAGCTGCAGAAAATAGAGTAGATACTATTAACAACTTACTCAATAATGGTTTAGCTCCTGGATTATCTACAGGTGAAGAAAGATGGATGTTGGCTGCTGCATTAATTAATGATGTAGGTACAGCTATGTTACCTAAAATGCCTGTATTACCTAAAGCATTACGTGGTTCTGCTACTGAAGTAGCTGCATCAAGAATATATAATAATATTAAAACTAAATGGCCTGATATATCTGCACAAGCATTTGAAAAAGCATTTAAATCAGGTACATCCCTTACTAAATCTGTTAGAGCTGCAATAGCTGCAGAGTCTATGAAAGTATTAGCTGAAGCAGGTAAAGATGGTATTACTAAATCAGGTGCTAAAGCTATTGGTAATTTCATAGGTAATCTGACCCAAGATAGTATTGCCCTTGGTTTAACTACATTTGTACAGCAGGCTATTAAAGACTTTGCATCTGCAGGTTATTTACGTTCAGGTGACTTTGTAGAGAACTGGGTAGATTATCTTAGTGGTGGTGATTATAGACGTAACCTACAAGAGTCTTTTGAAGCTGGTTTAATGGCTATTCCTTTAGCTGCTCCTAGTGCTTCAGGTAGATTTAAGAAAGATATTGATAACTTATCCAAGTATTCTACTGAATTAAAGAAACAAGCTTATTTAAATGCTAATCTATGGTCTAGTGATGAAACTGTAGAATATGATAAGATCCAAGATATTCTTAATAAGCCAAGAGTAGATCAAGAAACTTATAGTAATAACATTAAAGAAATCAGTGAAGCTGTATCTAATAACGATATAGATTCTATTGTTAATAAAACAGGATTATCAAGAGAATTTGTATCTACAGTGTTGGAAACATCAACACCAAAAGATGCTATTGTTGGCTTTACTGATTTCTTAGGTGTTACTGATACTAAAGCCAAGAAGTTAGAAGAACATCAAGCAGAATTAATTAACCAAGCTAAAGAAAAGAGAGATACAGATAGTATCCTTGGTAAAGGTGTACGTACTGATTCTTCATATACTGTAAATAATGCTAAGAGATTATTTAAAGATATTACTAAACTTGGTTCAATGTCTAATAATAAAGCTGCTTTAGGTGAATTGATCCAAACATACCAACAGGTACAGAATGGTACTATGGGGGCTAAAGAGATTGGTTCTGTATTACAGAAATATGCTCATTTACCTGAAGTACGTGTATTGGATTCTATGTTACGTAGAACTTCTAATCTAGCTTTTAAAGATGCAGATATTGTAGCTAATTTAGATAGACTAGCTAATAAGTATTTAAAGACTCCTACTAGAGATAACACCAAACTTAAAGATAGTCCTATGGATTTAATATTTGGTGTAGATACTGGTAAAGCTGATAAATTCTGGGAATTCGCTGCATCAGGTAAATTATCTCCAGAAGACTTACTTAAAATGGATGCAGCTGATGAAGCTGAAGAACAACGTTTAGAATCTATTAAAAACCAAACTAATGGTGCAGAGATTACCTCTAAACAAGAACTTATTAAAGCTCGTAGAAAAGCTTATAAGAAACTCATTAAATGGAATAATGATATTAATGCTGTATCCAATAACCTCTCAGAAGTTTTAAAACCAGCTAAAGAATATGCACAAAAGAATAATATCCCATTAAGTGAATTAGGTACTGTAATTGATAAATTCTTTAATAATGCAAAAGATGAAAAGAAGAAAGGCTTATTCAATCATTTAACAGATATCTTCAGATATTACACTAATAATGATGTAGGTAATTTATTACAGTCATTACATCAGTTAGGTACTTTTATTAATTCACAATCACCTGAAGTAAAAGGTGTTAATTATAATGGTAAATTAGTAGATAGGATTGCTGCTGAACATGAATTAATGAAAATAGTAACCAAACAGTTCTTAGAAACTAATGGTTTAATTAAGGATATTGAAGCTAGTGCTAAAGTAAATAACATTACTGGTCCTATTATCTTAGCTGAATTAGAGCATATTAAAGGACTGTATGAAGGTGTTAATACTACTTATGATCAGTTTATAAAGGATAATGCTGCTTTAGTATCTACTTTTACTACTGCTGCTACTTCTAATTCTACTAATAACGCTGAAGAGCGTAGTAATACAGAATCTAGTGATTCTAATAATGTTGCAGATGATGTAGAAATTAATTTAGGTGAACAGAATAAAGAACAAGAACAGGAACAAGCATCTGCTCAATCTGAACCAAAAGTACAAGTTGCAGATGATAAAGAAGAAACTATTGAGGATATAGTAAATAATGCTGAATCTGAACCAACATCGCAACAGCAAGGACAAGAAGTACAGAATGTAGAACAACCTGTTGCACAAGAACAGGCTCCAGAACTTATAGAAGATGCTAATAATCCTTTAAGTGATTCTACTACTGCTGCAGTTAATGCTGCTATTACTATTAACTCATCTACACAGAATTTTGATAATGTAGTTGCAAATAATAATACTAGTGCTGATAGAGGTGTTAATACACAACAGCAAAGAACTAATGGAAATACTAATAGAAATAACCAAGAGTTATATACTGAATTTTCAAACCATTATTTTAAAGAAGAACCTGCTTTATTAAGACCTAGTAGAAATGATCCAAATAAACGTGAAATCCCTAATACTGTAACTAACCTTATATCTGGTTTATCAAAAACTGGATTAAGGGTTAATTTTGTACCAGTAAGTGAAGATATTGCTAAAAGTAATGATGAATTCTATATTTTTAAACGTAATCCTCAAAGTGATGGTAGTGAACAACTTAGTGTTAATTGGATTGGTTTAAGTAAACTTGTTCCATTTAACTTAATTAAATATACAGCAGATTATATAGCTAAAAAACCTGCTGATGAAATTATTAAGGTTGCTCTTCCTGTTGGTATTGATGCTATTGGATATAATGATAATAATGGCAAACATATTGTAAATTTTAGAATTCGTGAAACAACATTTGAAATACAATCACCGCAAGACTACTATAATGCAAAATACTATTTATTAAATTTCTTACAATATGTTTATCCTAATATCTCAAAAAGTAGATTTGTTAATATTGGTGATATAAGACCTGCTGTATTAAATGCAGTTAATGCTATGCATACTGATGCTAAAGAAGCATTTATTAAAATTGTACAAAAATCTAAAAGTAGTAAAAAGAAAGCACCTACAAAAAACCCACTATTTCAGGTAAAAGCTAGTTCTTTTGGTTCAACATTAGGGAAACTGTTTGAAAATAAAGAACCACAAATAGTTACAAATCTTACTTTAGATAAGATTGTTAATGATGGTTCTAAATTTGCTGGTTTCTTAGATTTAACTAGACCTGTTGATAAAACTGATACTGACCCTAATAGTATTATAAAAAGAACTGATTTAGGACCATTAATCAGTTTTGCTGAAAAAAACAATATGATCGGTAATTCATTTGCTAATATATATGCAGCATATATGCAGGCTACTGGTCATGGAAATGATATAGATGCAAGTATCCTGAGCAGTAAGGACTATAACAGTAAATTACAAGTACAAGTAGCAGCAAGAAATGAATTAGCTGCTATACCATATTTAATTGCTCATAACTACTTCCCTACTAGTCAAATAAAAGTTAAAGATACTAATACATACAGTAGTATTTGGGAACATCCAGAAGATAAATTAGATAAATGGCAATCTAGGTTTAAGAAATTATTTGACCCATTTGTATGGGTTCATACACATGAGGGTGCAAAATTATTTAAAGAATCATTACCTTCTGGTGTTGTAGTAGATGATTTTGCAACAACTGTTAATAACCTTACTGCATTTACTTATGGTCAGGTAACTCAAGCTTATGCTAATTCTGTACAGCATACTATACAACCTAATCAGAATGTGCAGCAAAAGGTTAATACTGTTAATAATACTGTTACTCCTACTCCTACTACTAACAATAGTAATAATACTGATGTACAAGATACACCAGTAGTAGAACAACCTACAGTAAATAATACGCAAGAGCATAATTTAACTAATTCAACTACTGATTTGGTTAATGCTACTTATTCCCTTAATCAGCAAAATATTCCAAAAGTGGTAACAGAGTTAACTACAAATAAACCAAAAAAAGAACTTAAAGAATATCAAGATGCTGTTGATAGTAATGTAGCTATTGATCAACGTGAATCACAAGATCCAACACAGGCTAATGAACCTCAAGCTATTAGTGATGCTGATATGGCTGATGATGGTACTACTATACCTAGTGCAGAAGAAAATACAGAAATGCAAACACCAGAGTCTGTATCATTAGGTAGAGTAGCTTTAGATAAACTTATCTTACCTCCATCTGCAAATGCAACATCAGAAGATTGTGTTAATGGTTTACTTGATGACACTGAATTAGGCAAAACTAATAAAGCTGTAGGCACATTACAGGAACTTTATAATAAGTCAGAAGATAAAAGCCAAATCAAAGATGTACTAAAGAGGGGTAGAGAAGGTTTTATTAAAATAAGACAAATCTTAGCTAATAGTGATAAAGAAACTAAAAATATAGTTAAAGGAAATACTGTTAGGATTAAAAATCCAGAGGTATTACTTACTACAAATGATATTGTTAATATAGCATACGATGTTAGAGGTGTTCCAGCAGAAAACCGTGAATTTGTAAGTAAAAACCAATATTTAAGTAGTATTTTATTTAAGGATATTGACTCTGAAGATAAAGATGCAAAATCAGCCATAATTAATGAATTTGCTAGCAGACTTAGATTAAGGAATGTTAATAATGCTGAGATTACTGATAATGATGTTTACAAAAAATTAAGTGAACTTAAATTTAGAGTATCTTTAAAACCATCTAAGGAACTTTCACAGAATTTTGCAAATACCTTAGATTTAACAGAAGATTCATTTTTACTTAATTATTTAGGTACTGATGGTGAAGTAGATGATAATAAAGTTAATAGTTTCTTTAATAATATTGAAAACCAACTTACTACATATATCTTTACTAATTTAGCAAATGAAGGTTCTTCTGTAGATATTGGTACTCTAATGCGTTATTCAGGATTACCTGCTGAGAAATCTAATGCAGAACATATGAGTGCTATTCTCAAGAAATATGGACCTGAATTATTAAGTGCATTAAAAGATGGTGGACTTGTTGGACCTATTTCTGCATTTAGTAGAAAATTAGGTAAGTACTTATATAGTTCTTTGGATAAAAGTGCATTCCCTAAAGACTTTAAACTAAATGAAACTGAATTAGAATTATTTAAAATGTATCTTGGTAGTTTAGGTACTAAGATACTTACAGATTCTGGTTTATTAATTAAAGCAGATGATATACAAAATGCTGATAATCTTTATAAGGTTAATGTATCTAAAAAAAATGCTAATGGTGTTAGATATAATTCTGCAGTAGTAAATGGTAAGATTCAGAAAGTACAGGTTGATCCAACAGAATTAGATAAAGTAAAAGAGTTTAATAAACTTGATAAAAAGCATGTATTTACTAAATACATACTTGGTAATGCTTATGCAGAAAAGCATGTATCCTATGATGGTTCATATAAAGTACCTAAGTATACAGAACACGGTATGGAAATACCTAGAAGTATGCGTAATGCTTTAAATAAATACATGCAAACTGGTTATGCTATAGATAAGAGTATTGTTGGTTACTTTACTAGAGATTTAAATTCTCTTTTATATTTAGAAGGCGATAATACATTAAAGTATAATAATAAAGAATTAACTGTTAGAGATTTCTTTACATTATGGTTATCTGATTATTCAACTGATGAAGCATTCCAAGATTTTGCACATAAAGCTATGAATGAGTGCAAAATACTGAAACGATTAAATGTATTTTTAAATATCAAAGATCCAAGAAATTACTTTGAGACTACTGGATTCTCTGTTGTAGCTCATAACAGATCAGTAATTAAAGAGTTACTTGGATTAAATGATAGTATTGATGCTTGGAATTCTAATAAAGCTAAAATACAGGAAGAGATTGATGCATTAACTGATGAAACTAAAAAGAAATATAAAAATCAGTATTTATTAGCACATCATGAAGAAATACTATCAGATGATAGTAATTATTCTTTTGCTTGGTTCCCAATTAATCCAGGTGTTAACTATCGTGCTTTCCAGAATGGTATTGAAATTAATCCAGTAGCAAGTAAAGAATTTACTAGATATTTAATGTATCGTTCTCCTAATGTGTTAGAGTCTGGATTTATTAAGAATGATAAGGTTAATGGTGGTACAGCTCAACATATTATTGCTTATTCTATTCTTCAGAACTTTGACCAAAAACCAGAGAAGAAGATTGCTCCAAAGGATTTCCAGAAGAAAGCTCAAGAACTTCTTAAAAAGATAGAATGTCCAGCTTTAAAAGAGATTATTTTAGACTATCAAAAGAATGGTTCTTTTACCTTTACAAATGGTGATTTATGGGCTGATTTGCTTAAACATATTGAAGATCAAAAGCTTGAATTAGAACATACTATACAAATCTTTAATATTGTTAAAACCATAGCACAATTTGCTGATGACAAAGGAAATATCCAGTATGGTGAACATACTCTATTTGTTATTAATGATAAAAAGATAACTAACTATGTATTAGCTGAAACTGATGGTATCACTAATGGTGCTGCTATTGGTTTAGTTACTACCCTTGGTTTATTAGACCCAACTATGACTGAAGCTGTTAATGAGCTAATAACTAAAGCAGATTGGGAAAACTTAAATCGTATTGGTATATTCAAAAAAGGTTCTACTATAGAGAGTGTTAATCAGTTCTATTTTAATGAAGATGGATCTAAGAAAAAGAATGCTCGTGATATGTATGAGAACCTTATTGATAAGTTTAAACTAAATGGTATTACTTCTAATAATGGTAGACCACTTATTCATGGATACGATTGCAATAACTTACTTAGATTAGTATTTATTACTAAATATGGTGTATTTGATAAAGACTTTAAAGCTAAATATAAGCAAGTCTACTTTGATGCTAAAAAGGGTATTATAGATAAGTATCCAGATATTACAAATGAGCAGTTAAAGGAATTTAATACATATATCCTAACAGGTGAAAATATTACTTTAGATGATAAAACTTTTAGACATATATATGAAAGTATATTTAAGAGTGTATTAGAACGTAATGATACTAAGTATCCATTTATGACCTTTAACTATGCAGCAGGTGTAGATGCTATTACTAAAGACCTATTAATGAATAGATTAATACCTGTAGCATTAGAACATTTAGCTGAAGCATTAAAGAATAGTCAAGATACAGAACATACTCTTGCAAAGTTTATTGAAGATACTCTTGAATATTGTACGGATAATAAAACATTAACTATACATGAAGATATTGCTGATACTTTACTTGATCCAAGCAATAGAAATTCTAATGAAAAGTTTAATGAGTTTAAGGAAAAGCTTAAAAAAGCTAATTTATATTTTAACAAGGAAGAGCTTAAAACTTTTAGACAGTATGCTAATACACAGTTCCTTAATGAACAGGCAAGAGAAGATACTAAAAAGTATTTAACGCTATCCTTTAAGAATAAACGCTATATAGGTATATATAATGAATTTAATAAAATTAGAAATAATTCTATTAAAAATGGTGTAATTAATATTACCCCTGATAAAGTAAGTGCTAAACTCATTGATGATTTACTGCATCTAATGGTTCCTGGATTTACTGCTATAATGGGTCAACCATTATTTGATACTATGATGAATGAATTCCCTCAAGTTAAATTCATTAATAGTACTGCAACTGCAGTATTTCCTATAATGATTAAAACTATAGAAGATATAAAGCGAGATGCTTTACAAAAGTTATTTAAACATTATGGTGTAACATCTTATAAGCATTTACCAGATGCAGCTAAAGAAGCTTATACTAAGTTTGTAAATAACTTTGATAAAAGTTATAAATCACCTTTAGGTGGTAGTTTCCCTATAGCACGTAAATTAGTTCAACAGGATTTAAGTAGAGGTGGTATAGGTTTCGGTGGTATATACTCATCACTTAGTTCTATTGATGAAGAAGTAAATGGTGCTGCAGCTATGGTTGATGGTGTTCAATCTGCTGATAGTAGTGTAGCTACCTATGCTAAATTAGAGGTTGGTGGTATCTTCCTTGATATTTATGATGCTAACCATACTAATTCACTTAGAACCAGTGAAATCTGTAGAGCCCAAAATGCAGGATTCTCTTTAGTTACTATATTAAGTAAATCAGGTATCTTATATGCTACTAGAGATGTATTTAAAGCTTTTACTAATATGGATAACTATAAATTCTCTGTAACTGATGCTGAAACAGGTGAAACTGTTGATTTTGATTTATCAGATGAGTTTGATAAATACCTAGCTACTGGTATTGCTAAAGCAACTCTTGGTGAACGTATTGCAGATAGAAATTACAATAATCCACCATCAAATATATTAAGGGCTTATGCTGAGACTTATTCACAATCAACTATAAACTATGATGATATATCTAAAGATGAAAATATAACTAATAGTATTAATGTTAATATCTTTAAGAATACTCATTCTATTAGTAAACTTGAAGGTATTACAGCTAGAACTGTAGATAAAATTACTGATCCTACTGTTCAAGCAGCTGTTGAAGAATATACAGATAACCCAGGATCTTTCTCATTTGTTATTCCTGAATTCTTGGATAAAAAACATCAAGTATTTTTATCTATGAACCAGTACTATAGTGCTTTACAACAAATACTTGAAAACCAAGATAAAGCAGACTTATATAAAGGATTAGCTGAAAATGCAAAAGAACGTTTATTAACAGTACTTGCAAATAATAACATAACTGAAAATAGTGCAAATAAAGTTATTGAAGCTATAGAGGGTTATAGTAATAACTCTAATGATCCAAGATATAAAGCTATCGTAAACGGATTAGGTAGATATGCTGGTACAGAAGCTTTCTTATTTGGTTATGAAGATAAAGACACTAAAAAGAGAATTAGGTTCTCTGATGATCCTTTAGTTAAAGAGATCTTATTTAATAATGAGGATTCAGAAGAATACCAAGCATTTAAGATAAAACCATATGATAAATGGAAACATGGTGATTTATTTAGAATGAGTCCATTACCATTCTTAGAGAAAGCTATTAGTATTCATGAAAAAGCTATTGATCAGTTATTAGAAAATGATGTTATTGTATCCCAATACAATATGGGATCTGACGGTGAATATGTAATAGATAAGGGATCTAATTTATATAATCCAACAGATTTTGCATCTATTAAAGAGTCTCTAAAGACTGTTAATAAACCAGTTACATTTAAAGAAGATGGACGATTAAAGTTTAAATCTATAGCTGGTTTAGATGAAAATAGTTTTAATGAAACACTCTTAAAGTATTTAGATAATACATTTAAATTAAAGAAATACAGTAAAGAGAATTTAGATGCAGTACTTAGTCCTAAACATTGGATTTCTAAATCTGTTAGAGATATGGTATATGATTTCTTTAAAGATAATGGTACTGTACAGAGTGTAAATGATGATTATGCTTTATTAAGAGCTTTATCACAATATCGTAAAAATGAACAAGCTATTCTTGAAAATGCTTTAGTACATCTTTTACGTAGTGCTTATGGATATGTAGATAAAGGATTTGAATATCAAACCAGATATGCTTTAAAGACTTTAGATGCATTACAATCTGTAAGTGGTGATATAGCAGCAACTAAAGATACTTTAATGTATTACTTCTCACAAGTATCTGATCTTACTAATAAGTATATAAGATACTCATTAGCACAAGGTATGCTAGTAAAAGAAGATATTGATTCTGCTGGTTCAGAAACCATTGATCCACAAACAGTAGAGAATGTTAGATCTACACTTGAAATCAGTGAAGATAATGTAACTAGTGTATTTGATGGATTAGGTTCTGCAGAGTCTGTAGAAATGAATGGGCATAACTATAGATTATGTTCACAAGAACATTCTCAATATCTTCGTGGTCATGTACGTGATGCTGCTAAAGCTATACGTAAATTTACTATGATCCAAGGTACTACAGATGCTATTAGTCATGGTTCTGCAAACCAAGCAAGAGATAGAGAAGGTAGAGTAACTCAAAGAATAATTAAGATATTCAAAGGTATTGTACCTCCATCTCAAGCTGGTTTACCTTACTCTATGCAGGAACTTATGGCTCATGAAATGGATCACTTAATTTGGTGGTCTTTAGATAATGCAGATCCTTTATATCAGGAATTACGTACTATTTTCTATAGATTTAGAAATGCATATCAGAACCATCCTGAAGCATTTATGCTTAATAAAGGATTAACACCTAATACTGCAGAATATAGAGCTGAATACAATGCAGCAGTAAGACGTATGGAATACATACTTGGTATAGGTGAAAATGCATCTGAAGATCCAATAAGGGAGTTTGCTACATTTGCATTAACCAATGAAAGTATGCGAAGCATACTCTCTCAAGTACCTGGTGAATCTACTGAAAGTAATAAACCATTAACTAACTTTATTAGAATGATAGGTGATTTATTCCTTAAAGTTATTAATAAGATATTTGGTAAGGTAGATAATAATAAATATAAACGTACTGATAATCTATTAGCTAATGTAGAAGCTATTCGTAGAGTTGTTATGGAACGTATGGGTTCATATAGAGAAATAACAAGATTAAATGAATTAGCATCTACAGTACATCATAAGTTTGATGCAGGTGATTTACAGTTAAGACAGGTAGTAAATAGATTTAATCCACAGAATAAGATTAATAGATTTATGGCTACTGATTTTGGTTCTAAACTTAAATCATCTAAATTCTTAGGTGAATTAGTTAGTGAGTTAAATATGGATGATACACCACAATCATTAAAACGTAGTGTATTAAAGAGTATGATTGACCATGTAGCTAAAATCAATAAGAAACGTCAACAGCAAATAGCTGTAGATACTAAGTACCTTAATGATTCATTTAAATATAAACCAACAACAATAGTATCCAAAGCTATTACAGAAGGTTTATTACGTACTGATATTCAGACCTTATATGATGGTACTCAAGCAAGTATGGATTATATAAGAAATGTAATAGGTAATGCTGAATTTAGAAATGCTGAATTAGAGAGACATAAAGCTATCTTAGCTATGCAGACCCATAATGGTAATAATTTAGGTGCTTTCTTTATTAATTCATGTAATTCATTAGCTAACTTTATGGTTACTGGTAATTACTTATATGATTTCTGTAATCACTCTAATACATATCAGATAGCTAGATTATGGGGTCATTCAAGTAATCAGGTAATTAAAGATCCAAATGTAATTAATCAGTATCAAGGTGCTCTTAATACTTATACTACATTAAAGGCTATTAGCTTATTACCTCAAGAAACACTTGATGTATTACATGAATCTATGGAACAAGAGTTCTTAGCTGATAATATTAATAATGGATATACTACCCTTATTAAATATCATGAAAATGCACTACGTAAAGGTTTCAGTGAAATTAATGATACTGAAGCTGTAGCTCAGATGCATAAAGGTTACTTAAAGGATAGATTTAATCCATATTATAGAGTAATTAAGGTATACAATGAGAATGACTATAAAGACCTCTTAAAGAAAGGTTTTAAAGAGTTCACTCCACCTAATGCTTTAAGTAATCCTGATGGTATCTATAAGAAATATATGTATAACACTATAGCTTCACCTAATACTTATGTATCTGGTGCTGTAGCATCTATTGATGTTAAAGCTAGAGGTTATACAGTATTTGCTACAGATCCATCAAATAAGGTAGTGGATTATAATTCTGTTAAACGTATTAAAGCTAATCAGTATATTAACAATAAACAAAGAGAAAGAGCTTTATTTGAAACCATTACAGACTATGCATATAAGAATGATAATCCAACATTAAATACAGTATTTAATGGATATGGCACTATTATGGATTTACAAGAAAGTTTATCTAAGGATATTAAAGATAATGTACTTGATAGATCTAATGATTTTGCTGATGCATTAGCTAGAACCAGTGCTGCATATACAGAAATCCAAGAATCAGCTAAATTGAATGAAGCATTATTTAGAGTATTAATTAATGATGCTAATACTAATTTAGGTAATGTTAAAGAAGAAGAAATCATTAGAATAGGACCTAATGAAGATGGTCTTGGATTAAAGGCATATGCTAATTTACCTTTAGTTACTAAGAGGTTCTTATTTGATAACTACATATCTGAAAGAGGTTCTTTACCTATAAGAAAATCTGTATTTAATCAGGTATTTGGATTTAAAGAAAAGACCTTAGTAACTCTAATGGATAAAGAAGAAGTATTTAATAAGTTTGATTTACCATTCAAAGGTTTACATTCATTTATTAATACTTTACTTGGTAATAAGGTTGGTATGCACTTTGGTGGTTATTGGAGATTATTAACAGCATTAGGTAAGGATACTGTAGTTATTAAGAATTTCTTAACTACCTTTGATAATATCCGTTCTAATGTGATGTTATTACTTCATAATGGTGTACCATTAGCTGATATCCTTAAATCTCATATAGAAGGTTATAAGTATATTGCTAACTATAAGTATAACTTATCACAGCAAGCTAACTTAATTAATGACTTAACCTTTAAGGATTTAACTGATCCAGAAAGAGCAGAGATACAGCGTAAACTTAATATGGTGACTGCAGATTTAGAGTCTAACCCTATGTATAACATATTAAAACGTGGTGCATTAACTACTATTGAAGGTGATGAATCTCAGCAAGATTATGCAATACTTGGTAAACGTGTAGGTAAAATGTTACAAGATTATCATGATACATTAATTAATAGTAATAACAGTATGGCTGTATTTATGAGAAATGCATTGATGTTACATGGTTCTACATTCTATCAGATAGCTAATGATTTTGCTTCAGGTTCAGATGCTATTGCTAAATGGATTATGTATAAGAATGACCCAAGAAGTAATGGTAATGCTATAAGTAAGGAAGAAGCATTCTTAGATGCTTCAGAATTATTTGTGAACTATGATTTGCCTACTAATGAATGGATTCATTGGGCTAATCAAGTAGGTATTATGAACTTTACTAAGTTTATGTTTAGAATATGTAGACCTTTAATCAAGTTATTTGGTGAACATCCTGCTAGAGTATTAACATATTTAGCACTTAAAACTACTTTAGGTGCATTAGGTTTCAGGATGTTCAGCTTTGATGCATATAATGCTGCAGCATGGAATCCACAAAAGTGGGTCAATAAACTTGGTCAAGGTCTACAAGGTGGTATGGTAAGTTCTTCTATTATAGAAGAATTACCTATCGTAAATGTAGCTCATGCTATAACACATTAACCTAAGATTTGGTTAACTGATGTAGGTTGTCCAAATATATTCTTAGGTGTGCTGGTAAGCTCTGTAGTAGGGCTTACTGGTTTAGATTCCTGTTGAGCTGGTTCAGGTGTTTTGTCATTTTTAACTTGTTCTGGTTCAACAGTTTCCTTTTTAGTATCACCAATAACAATTTCAAATGAATTACTCTTGGTTTCCTTTACCTTTAAATTAATAGATACATTATTTGCTTTAGCAAAATCATTTAACGCTTTTTCAATATCACTTACTTCAAATACTAATTTCATAATAATTAATTCCTATAAATAAATAAATAAATAAAAAAGCCCTATTTCTAGGGCTTTGGTTTCTTACATACATAGAAGGAGTAATGGCAAAAATTACTGTTTCATCTGAGCAAAAATAGATGTTGTTGGTGCAGTAGGTGCTGCATTAGCAGGTGTACCTGTAGTAGTTGGTTCAATCCAAGGTACAGTAGGTTCTTTAGTAAGTCTCTGTACATGTTTACCCAAATACTTAGATTTCCAAGTGTGAATAAATTCTGCTGCTGTACCTTTAACCATCTCTGAATGAGTTCTACCATCTTCAGAGAAGTACTTATCAACCATATTGGTATCCTTAGTAGCAGTAGTCCATACCCAGTCACCACCTTGGTTCTGTTTACGGTTTACAGTAGCTTTAAGTAAACCAACTTTAATCTTCTTACCAATTAAAGATACAGCTACCTGACGTTTAACCAACTGTTCACCTTGGAATGAATTAATCTTAATATCCTTTTCTTCAAATGGAATATCAGCTAATTCAACACCACTAGCTACATAGCAGAATGCATTCATCTTTAAGAAACCAGATAGCAATTTAGTTGGGTCATTTTTCCATGTATTAGTACCATTAACATTTAATACAGTTTCTTCATCAGTAATGGTAGTACCATTTACATCAAGTTGTACAATCAATTTCTGTGATTTACTTGTTGGTTTAGTACTTGGCTGCAAATAAGCACATACAATCTTAGCATCATAAACTGCTGATTCTAATAACTGTCTACCTGCTTTATCTTCTTCAACTGCATTTGCACTTTTAACAAAAATACTCATAATTAATTAATGTCCTCTTTATTTCTTGTAAAATTCTTCTAACTTATTAAATACATACTGTGCGTTATTATCAATATAAACTTCACTTATATCGAATAAACCATCAGGTGATTTAATACTCTCTTTGGTAGAGTCTTTAGTAAGCATTGTCTGGAAGACGTGTTTACATCCTTTAAACTCATCTGTAGGTGTTACCTTTAAGTAGTTATTAGTAGGTAACTTACTTAAATCTACCACCTTGGTATAAAGAACAGTAGTAAAGTAACTCTCTACACCGTTATTTTTACCTATAGCTCCTTTAACACTTACTTTGGTTTCTGAAACCATATCCTGTTCATTGTAGGTTGTCCCTACATGAGCTAATACAATAACATTTTTAGTACATTTATTCAAATAGTCTAAACATAATGTTCTAATAAATTCACCATAACTAGCCCAACCTTTCATGGTATTTTGTGCAGTATTAACTCTCTTAGATTCAAACATATCCATAAGGAATGTTAATGAGTCAATAACTACAGTATGAATTTGAGGCATAGTCTCTACCCCTGCTAAAGCCTCAAACACTTGTTCTGGTTCAGTTACAGTTAACTCCATAAATTTTGCATTAAACGGTAAAGGTTTACCTTCACAATTAAGATACAAAACACCTTCAGGATTATCCAAATACTTTAAGCATGTGGATTTACCTGTACCTGATTTACCACAAATTAATACACTTTTCTCTTTCATTTATTTACCTATACAATAGACTTCATAATAGTATTATCAATTTCAGACTCTTTTAATGGTGACTCTATTTTAGAGTTTAGATCTTTAACTCTGGTTTCAATCTCAATGAGTTCTTTACCCATATCCTTTAGAACCAAAGCATACCTATGCAATAGACTATTTCTACTTCCCTCTTTCATGTTAGATATGAACCAACGTTCAAGATTACCTAAATTCTTATCACTTAACTTGTTATAAGCATCATTAAATTTAATATTTTTAACTGTCTTAGGTATCATAGGTCTTGGATCAAACAATACACCATCATTATAAAAGAATAGTCCATTATTCCCTTTCCAAGCTCTACATCTATCATGAGTTACTTCATCAAGTTCAAATGGTAACCATTTAAAGACATTCTTCATAAATTCCTGATACTCATCTTTTCCCATAGACAGAGTATATTTCATTGGAAGAACAATCCTAAAACGATCACCATTACCCTCTATTTGATGCCTTTTAGTTGTATGTATAAAATACGTAAACTCACTCAAGAGCTTACGTACTACATCTAATTGCACATTATGGTCGCAGTCTAATACCAGCAGATTGAACTGTTCTTGGACATGCGCTTCATCCCTGTAACCATGCGTGTTGATGTTCTCACTAGTGATGAAATCGCTGAGATGATGGTTACACCAATAGTAAGCACTCTGGCAACAGAGTTGATCAAGTTTATTAAAAGGTGCATATTCGTTCAAATACCCCTGAGTTATGTTAGTACTATACGATAGTATAACTTCATTAAGATTAGTCTCAGGTAAGCAGACTGCAGATAAAAACTCTACTCCATCATCAATAGAATATCGTTTTATCGCTATATTATTATCATAACCCCAAGCAGAAGCTAATGCTAACAAATCATTCTGTTTCTGTTTAGCTTGTGGATAATAAGGAAGTTCACTCAAATCAGCGTGTGTTAATGGTTTCTTTGCATTAGCAATATACTTAGCTAATTTAACATATGGTTTATCCCTCTTTAAGAGTTGTGCAAAGCACTCACCACTGTCTTCAGCTAATTGTATTGCTGCAAGTATATGGTCTTTTGTAACTTCAGTTGAACCATCAACAAAAGCATAAGCTCCTGCAAGTTTTAATACTTTATAATACCTATGCTCTAACTCGTTTCTTTGGTTTTCTTCGTTATTATTGAACTTTTTAGCTACCTCTTGACAATAGCTCCTATACTCAATTAATAATAATGTATTCTCCTTACTTAAACTAAGATCTTTATTTCTGTTAGTACTATCAGCCAATTTACCAAAATCATTACTAATATCTTCTATGTCTTTTGTAACGGTTGAATTAGTAACTCTTTCGTAAATTTCCTCTGGTGTTAGAGCAAGACTAGTTTTATCTCCAGTAGCAAAGAAACTTCTTCTAGCATATCCAGTCCTTAGATATTCAAGAATTAGCTTTTCATTCAATGCACCATCGAATAATCTTCCTGGTTCACCAAACAACAACATATTACAAGGAACAGGATCATCCCTTTCCTCTGCTCTTTGATTTTCTGCTGTATTCTTTGTTATTTTCTGTTTCAGTCTACCTTTATCAAAGATAACCAAACCATCAATAAGTAATTCATCTAAATTTGTAATTACAGAACCAAGTTCATCACATATAAATGATAATGCACCTATACCTGCCATCTGAGCTTTAGTACGTACCTGTTTAAATGCAGCACTAGTACCACTATCAAAACTATATGGCATAGCTCCATAACTTCTAAATTCTTTAAGTAATTCCCTTAATGCCTCTTCTCTTACAATACCTGTATCCAAAGAGATTTGATTAGCACATTCAGTCATAGTTATATTAGCTACTTCATTAAAAGTTATTTTAAACTTTCTAATAAACTTATCTAATATATTCTCTTCAAGAAATCCTGTTGCTAATCCTTTACCTGCACCTGATTGCATGAAACACATGCAATACATATTTACAGGTGTTCTACCACCATAGAAATCACTTAATATATTACATCTCATATTAGATGCCATCTGAGAAAAGTAAAACCCTATAAGTGTTCTAAAATAAGTTTTAGCATTATTATTTAAGGTTTTACTTTCAAGTACATTAAGTAATTTCTCTGTAAGTGGATGATAAGGAAACTTTTGATTAAAATCCATTTAAACCCCCATCATTGATTTATACTGAGAACATAAATCTCTACCTTTACAAAATCTGCAAGCTACTGGTTCACCTTTACGTTCTTTAACAATACCTTTACCACGTTCATTAAGGCATTTATAAGCCTCTACAGAAGTATCAAATACTTTAGTAGCTCTCTTACTGTCTGGATTTGCATAATAAGCAAATGTACTTGGTTTAAACTGTAATTCCTCTGCAGTACAGAATGGAATATCTTTCTCATCAGAGTCATAGTACTTATTTAATCTTGTTATCTTATCCAAAACATAAGTAGTTACATATGTCTGAGAATGTAAATCTATCTTCTGTTCAAGTACTTTAGCTTTAGGATATCCTGGTGTATTTACCTTACTTTCTTGCCAGTTCTTGAAGATAAAGTTAATAGCTATTGTATCTTCTGTAATAAGTGGTGAAAGCCACCTATAAATACTTCCTTGCATACGATAGTCATTAGTCTTACAACCAGTTTCATAAGTATATGTACCAGTAGTTTTGAAATCAATAAGCTGTCCATTAAATACCATATCAAACTGACCTGTTACAGTCCAGTCTAATACTTTCTTCTCTATACGTTGTTCAAGATATACAGGTATATCACCATCATGTACTTCTGTTGGATTAATCTTAATAGCATTAATAGTCTTATCTGAATAACCTAATACTTTAAGATTTTCCTTATAGTTATTAGTCCATGCATGTTCTATAGCAGAATGAATAGCAGTACCTACTGCTGCATCTATCCTATCTATTACATCTTCTTCACTATTTGTAGATGCTCTTCTACTTAATAATATCTGTCTTACAGACTTTAATAAGGTAGTAGCTGATATAGATTTATCTTCATTACTACCTGTATATTCATTATTTACAGCCCATACACTTAATGCTACGGGTACTTCATACTGATTTAACATTTAAACCCCAAAGAATAAAAAAGAGAGATTATAGTATCTCCCTTTTTATAAAAAATTTAAACTGTTTTATTTATTAGTTAATGTTTTTTGTTTTTCCCAACTACCTTGACTTGATCCAAGCCAAAATGCCACTGCAGTGCTGAAAGCACCACTAACAGTACCTGCAATCATTATTAATACCTGTCCATAAGCCTCAGATGGTGGAATAAGAAATAAAGCTAAGAACATACCACATACCATTAGAGCCAAGACAAAGGTTAATGCACTAGGCATCCAATGACCTGTCATTTTGGTTTTAGTTATAGCTTTAAAATCAAGTAAACTGGATTCTAGTTTATATAACTGAGCCATATTAGTATCATCTGATAATACTTCTAATACTTGTTCTTCATCAGTTATATCTACTTTTAAGATACTTTCTAATAGTTTCTTACCACTAGCAGTATCTAATAAAGAAGCTACATTAGGTGTAGCTTCTAATTTAGTTTTAATACTGTTACACATATAATCTCCTTATTGGTAACAGTACTATAAAGTTAATCTACTCTTTTTACAAGGTATGACTGTATCAGAGCTGTGATCTTATCATTACCTAAAGTAAATCTAACATATCCACAAGGTAATGGTTCACCATACAATTCGGTTTCAGCTAAAGCCAACAAGATACATAAATAATCTTTAACAGTACAACCACGAACAGTAAAGGTAATCTTAGTAAAATCACCTGCAGTCAGTTCTTCTAAGTGTTTCTGTTTAAGTTTATATCTATGAATTTCTTTAGGTTCTTCTTCCTTAACTTTTTCTTTTGGTTCAGGACCTTTACGAAGTTCCTCTAACTCAGCTTTTAAATTGCTAATCTCTTTATTCATTGAATCCAAGATTTTGCTTAATTGAATTTTTGTAGATCTATCCACGATTTTTCTTCTCCAACTGTAATAACTTAATTAAATCATCTTTACTAATATCATTAGGTATAGTTACTGGATGTGCCCAGTCAGGATAAAATAAATCAAGTTCACCACCTAAATGTACTTTATCATGTGCTATATCACTAGCATCCTGCCACTTCATAGCTTTACCTAAAATCTTATTTAAATAACATATAGCATCAAGATTATCTCGCACTATATAATATGAAGCATCATGTATTTGTGCTACTGGTAATATGTCATACTTATAAGGGCTATTCCATACTTGCTCCATTACTTCACATACTGCTCTACAATTAAGTAATCCCCATGATTGTCCTAATGCATTACCTGCTGTTTTAGCATCTTTAGCTGCTCTAGCAGATGTCTTATTAGTATTAAGGATACTCTCTTTAAGAACAGGTGTACGTAATCTTAAACCAAAAGCACAAGTAACATATCCATCTTTACATGCTCCATCAAGACGAGTATTAACATACTCATCCGCTACCTTATATAATTCATGATATGTATTATATATTCGTTTAGCTTCTTCCTCCGTAGCTATACCACACTCTTCCATAAGAGCTTTAAATGTACCACCGTAAGTAAGTGCAAATGTAGCACTCTTACTGTCCTGTCTTAGATTTTTATGTTTTTGTTTTATAGAATTTATTATACCTATATGGTATTCTTGTTGTGATATTTCTCTAATCTTCATAATAGTATCAATAAAATTAATATTGCTAACCAGTATTTCGGTATTGTTATAGTATGTTTATTATCACAACTTTTAATGACATTGTTAAGTTCATTCTTAAATGTCATTTAACCCAAACCTTATCATATCTATCAGGTAACACATCACAATTTGTTGTAGTACCATCCATATATACTACACGTACACATTGTTTTGTCTCCCATGAATATTCAACTTCAGGTGTATTAAGAGCTGTGATAAAACAAAAAGCCAAAAAACCACAAACTGCAATAAATGCAAATAAATCAAATTTAGACATGATAATATAAATCCCTGTAAAAATCTTCTAATTCTTCCATATTATAGATATCTCTATGCATTTGACCTGAAGTAATAAAGACTACAGATTTAAATCTAAATTCACTATAGTCTTTAATATCAGCTTTTATTTTTAACTTAATCTGACGCATTTGCAATTTCCTCATTAACGTCTGCAAAACATTTATCTAAAGTATCTTTAAGTACTGGAAATCTCTTATATAAACCATCAGTTGAAGTACAACTACGTAAAGCCACTTCTAAGCATTCTTGAAACTTATCATAAAGCTCTTTCCTTTTAGCATATAACGATTCAGTCTTAGCTGCATAACTAAAATACTCTTCAGCCTCTTTAGGTGCTAAATCTTTAAAACCAAATCTAACACCAAAATCACTATATACATGATAGTAACTACCATTTATACTAATAGAATATCCATCTGGTTTAAGCTGCAATACTTCAGTTAAGAATTGTTCATGTCCTTTATATTTATTCTTAATTAATATATTTAAAGTATTACAAAATTCTTCTTCTGTTACACCAAAGTAATCATGAGGTGCTTTAATAATAGCATCCTTTAATAACTTATCTCTCATATACTCTTTAAGTGTATATCTGATATTACTAATTAATTCTTTAGTCAAACGCATAATTTTTTATACTCCTCATCATATTCAGATAAGTACTTAACATTACCCTCATCATCAATAACTTCATAGAACTTACCACCTTTATTAAGATACTCTAACTTCTCTGTAATATCTGGCATAAGATGTTTATAATAACTGTACGCTCTTAGACAATGACCATCAAAAGCGTCAAATTCATAATTCTTAGAAACGCTGAAAGCGTCAGAAGAAACATCTTTAAAGGTCTGATAAAGACTATCACCTGTATAAGTAACACCATTATATTCAATAGTATCATCACTACCTATATACTTGGTTTCACCATTAATAACTACCTTATAGTTAATACCTGGTATATAAACCTTTAACTTTTCTGGATCTTTAGTAAGTAATGCAGATATATGATCTTCTAATGAAGAAAAATCTGAACCACAAAATACAAATCCATCAGGTGCTTTAAAACACTTCTTAAATGGTTTAGCCCATACAGTACCAGTAGCAGGTAAATTCTGTAAGTTAGGACTACTACTACTTAATCTACCTGATACAGTACCACCTATATTAAAATTACCATATAATCTATTATTAACAGATGATTCCATAGCAGGTATGAAGTTATTCATAATCTGCATAGCACAAGATAGTTCTATTAATTTATCCATTAATACTTTCTGATCTTCATTACAATAACTTCTTAAATCCATAATTACATCTTTCTCTGTAGATGGTTGTTTGGATTCAGTATATTTAATAATAGGTAGTTTCATTACTGTATAGAGTAATACACGTAATTGAACAGAACTTCTTAGATTAATCTTAAAATCAATAGATGTCTTCTTCTTGGTTTTTAATTTAGCATTAACTTTATCTAATGCCTCTTTATATAGGATTCTTTCTGCATCTTTTACTTCATCAAATAACAATAAAGTATTATGAGCATCATCAATAGCTATTTGTAGTTTCTCTTTTAATTTAGCTACTTCATTCATATCCATATATAAACCATTAAGTTCTGTATGGGTTAATACCTTTTGAGTAGGTAATAACAACTCACGATATAGTTTCTCCTGCTTATCTTGAACCATAATAGGATAATATTTATTATATACATACCATGTAGCACATACATCTTTTAGGTTATATTCTAATTCAGTCTTAGTATCTACTTTGGATATATCACCTATATCTTCTAATGCATATTTACCTGTATATTCAAATGCTAAATCCTTTAATTTATATGATGGTTTACCTGTAGAATTAAGTGCTAGATATGCAATTATCTTAGTATCATCTATGTTCTTATACATAGTGTGTAAACCATACTGTAAACCTACTTGGTCATTTATATCTTTCATAAATAACTCATATATAAGTACTTTCACATCAAATGAGGCATTATGGAATATTAATGTACCTTTATAGGTTTCAAAGAATTGTTTTAATTTCTTCTTATCTTTTACTGTAAATGCAATACCACCATGCATATCAGTACCAAATGCAATAGAAACCAAACCACAATTATGGAATTTTAATCCATTAGTTTCTATATCTACTGTCAATTTATCATAAGATAATAAATCAAATAGATGTTCATCTGTATAATCTGCATGGGTAATAATATTATTAACTTTAGTATTAGCATTATTTAAACAAGCTATACTTGTTTTTAACTTATTCATTAGTGATGGGTCATACTTAAATGCTAGATAATTTAATCCAAGAATAACAGTAAATCTACTATCTAATTTACAAGGGTATCTCTTACCAAAGCAATATTCAGTAGATTTCTCACCTGTTAATACCTTAAAATATCCTGCATCACATACAAATAATTCATCAATACCTTGATTAGCTAATTGAGGTAATAGATTCTCTATATATGTTTTAGCTTCCTTTACGTTAAAGTTCTTACTTGAATAATAGAGTCCCTGACACATACAGTTAGGAACACCATTATTAAAATAATAATACTGTATATTCTCCATATACAATAAACTATTTTTAATTAACAAGCATAACATTAGCGTAATCTCCCATAATATAAATATATCTTCTCTTTAGCTCTGGATGCAGCTACATAGAACAATCTACTTCTAAGTGCCGGATCTACTATTGGTTTACCATATTTAGTTGTAGCGTATAAATCCTCTATATTGATAAATACCTTATCATATGTAGAACCTTGAGCAGAATATATAGTAGCTGACTGACAGAACCTTAATTTAAGAACATTCTCACAAAAACATGCATATTCATAAAAATCATGTTTCTTAGCACATTTCTTATATAACTCTTTAACTACTGATTCATATTGATCTGGATTATAGAAAGTCTTATATCTACCACTAGCATCTGTAAATGTTACATAACACATACCACTTTCAGGTGCATTCTGAATAGTAGATATAGTCTTAATTTCCTCTACATATGTTTTTCTACTCATAGGTGTAGATGGTAATGCACTTTTACAAACAACTAAATCACCCTCTTGTATATAGTTAGGTTGGTTCTTTAAGCTACGTAATGCACCATTCATTAAATCCACACATTTATTAGTATGACCCAAGATACGATCATTCTCTCCCATAGATAAGAATACATCAGCAATATCTTCATTACGTACTATCTGTATATTCTCAGATGGTTGAATACTCATAATGAAATTATCAATGGTAGGACAATCAATATGATCTCTACAATCCATAATTAACTGCTTAACATCTTCATGATTAAATCTAATTAATTCAGTTAATTCTACCTGTGGGATATCTGTATTAAAGATATTAAAAGTACTATTTACAGGCGGTAGTTGGTTCTTATCACCTACATAAATAATCTTATTCTTCTTCTCTAAAATATCTGACTGTATAAATTCATATAGATCATCACCTATCATAGAACATTCATCAATAAAGAATATATTACCTGAGATATTAGGAATACCTTGTCTACGTAATACATCATTACCTGTAGATGTATCTTTCTGTGGTTTAATCATAAGAATACTATGAATAGTCCTACCATTAATCAATCTACTAGCTTTATTAGTAGTAGCTGTATTAACTATCTTCTTATATGGGATTTCAAATCCCATTTTATTAAGTGCATCTATTTCTTTTAGTATTCCTGTTAAATCCTGAAGTAAATAAGACTTACCAGTTCCAGGTGAACCAGTAAGTATTATCTCTTTCTGATGTGGATCTAGTATGAAATTAGCTAGTAGTTCTCTAGCATTTTTTTGTTGCTCTGTCAGCATAGATTACTTTTCCTACATAATCAAAGTTTGGATTATCAATAATAACCCAGATTATATCATCTCTAGGTGGTTTTGCATCTTCCCAAAACATACCATCAGTGAAGGTAAATACAAGGTCAGTATCCTCACAATCCTTAAATACAGGTTTGATGTCAGTACCACCTCTACCCTCTATAGGAAGTTCCGAAGGGAACTCATCTTCTCTGTAGATCTCAATAGGTGTATGTAATCTAGTATCAAAAGGAATAACTTTAATTAGCTCTGGATTAAGGATATCCCTAATACCACTTATTTCAGCTAAATACTCTGTTATTTCCTCAGAAGATACTGAACCAGATACATCAATATAGATTTTTACAGATTGATTACATGCATTCTTAGATAATCTACCTGGAAGATATACACTTGGATAATGCTTATTACGATGAGTAAAAGAATAACCCTCTCTTACTAATTGACATAGATAATCCTGTAAGTGAGATTTCCAATCTATCTTTGGTTCAAGAATGTTTTTAATTAATTCCTTAATTTCAGCACAACTTAAACCAGCAGCAGATTTCTCTCCAACCATTCTAGCAGTTTCAACAGCTCTAATAATGGTTTGTTGGATTTGTTCTTTACCATCATTACCACCTGGAGTCTGTCTAACATCTTTACCAAAGATATCTTTCAAACCATTTGAACCATCAGAATTACCTTGTTGGTTCTGATCTTGGTTTCCATTACCACCATTACTATTTGAATCACCTTGGCATTGTTTACAGTTACCTTGTTGTGGTTGGTTCTTACCTTGTTTCTTACATTTCTTCATCAGAATGTCATAGACTTGTTCTGTAGTCATACCTGCATATTTCTGGTCAATTAAACCATCAGCAGGCATCTTACCTAAATCAGAACTCTTCTTTAATTCTGCATTAATAACGTAATCACCTGCAATATTCCATAAGTCTGGATCTCTATCACCCAGTCTTACAGTATGCATGAGAGCTACATGCATAGTCTCATGTGCAAGTAAGAATACCCTTTCATCTTTAGATAACTTACTAAAGAACTCTTTATTAATTAATATATGTTTACCATCAGTACAAGCTGTATCAATTTCATCACTATACTGAGTTTCCATAGAATAAAAAATGGTGCTTAGAAAAGCACCACCCTTTAATGTAAAATTAATCTTAGCTTGTACTAATATCTTATCAGATGTTTTCTGCGACATATTTACCTGCCTCTATACAAACACCACTGCATAATCTTAACTCATTAGCTTTAGGACCTGTTAAAGCCATTCTAAACAATACAGTTAATAACTCAGGTGGTAAACCTTTGCTATATGTAATGATAGGCTGCCAATTATTCTTATCCATTCTATGAGCCAACAATGCAGTCATGTAATAACATTCACCTGTTGTTTGAGGTACTCTAGTACCTGTAGGATCTTTAATGATTTCTTCAAACTTAGGTAACTTAGCACCTAATTGCTGGAAAGCATTAAATTCAATAGCTGGACCTTGACCAACAGTACCTGCCATAACCTTAAATAAACCATCAAGATTAGGTGTATCTTTGATAATGTCACTAAGCATATGCCATGTTCTAGGACATGGATAAGTAACATCAGTACTATTAGTATCAAACTTCCAGAGTAAATCCTTTCTCTGCTGTAAGAAACCTATAATTCTATAATCAATTTCATTCTTATAAGCCCAGTTCATCCATTGATCTATATCTGGTTCAATAAATAAATGAATTAATCGTGACTGTAATGCACTAGATAGTTTATTAACAATAGCTTTATCTGTAGATAAATTACCTGCAGCTACCATATAACAATTATCATTTAATACATTATTACCTACTTCTCTATCCAAAAGAATACGATATGCAGCAGCTTGTACATCTCTACCAGCACTATTTAATTCATCAAAGAATAATAACCAACCATTATATCCCTCTGGTACTGGTTCACCCTGTAAAGGAAAGTATTTAAGTGGTTTATAATCACACTTAGATCCATCTAAGAAAGGAAATCCAAGTAATTCAGTTGGTTCTACCTGAGATAATCTAATATCAATTACCTTTAATTTATAGAAATTAGCTACTGCTTTCACAATATCAGATTTACCTATACCAGGTGAACCCTGTAAGAAAGGAACTCTCTTACCTTTCATAATAGCTATAATATTCTTAACTGCTTCATCTGTATTACTCATTAACTGTTCGTACATAATTAACTTACTCCCAATAAGTTTCTATTTCTTCTAAAAATGTTAATTTAACTATGAAATTCTCTTTATTATATGAATTAATAATATTAGCTAAATGACTATTACTAATCTCTCTAACTAAATTATTAATATTGATATTAGTATCTATCTTCTTATCTAATAAGAAATCTAAATCTAATACATATTCAATACTATCTGATAATAATGCTATAGGATCTATAATATAAATATTATATTTATATAGTACCATATAAATACCCTCACCTTTTTCGTCCGCCAGCAGACGCTAGTCTAATCCAAACTCTGAGAACTGTCAACAAAAATTGCAAAGGTTAGTAAATCTTGTGATGCACTTAACAACTCAACTTCTGCATTGTCATTTACATCAATCATTCCAAATTTACCTGCAACTACTAATGTATCCTTAGAGTCATAAACTTCTAACCATACATTTTCTTTATAATATTTCTCTTTAAATTCCTTATATAACATTTAAACCTCGTAGAACCACTCAAATACGCTCTCTGAGCACCATACTTTATATTTCCCATATAAACCCCTTACTTTCTATAAAATGCTTAAAAAACATAAAAAATCTATGATAGGGCTGAAAGCCCCTAAAAAAGAAAAAAAGAGTGGCATTACACCACTCTCCATAAAATTAATACTGATCCATATTTACAAATCTATTATATATTGTAACCTCCCTTTTAGTTGGTTCCATACTAGATTCCAACTCTCTCCATGTTTCAGGTAATGGATCTGTTTCATAGTCAACAATACCCTCACTATCTCTTACCGTAATATGAGATACTTCAGGTAGACCATTTTCATCAAATAACCTGAGCCAACCATACAATGTAACAGTTACAGACTTTTTACCAAAATTACAATGAACATCTTTCAACTTAATATATGTTATTGGTTCATCTCTAACCAGCTCTTCATAAGAACTAATTAAACTATTAACCAAACTATACAATAAGTCTAAGTCCTTATAATCGGTAACCCAGGATTTCATGGTATCCTCTCCTAAGATACATTTACCATTACCTAAATCCTTAAAATAAGTACCTAAGTTTTCACATCCCTCAACATAAGGAACAGTGATATACATACAGTACCAATCCCTAATAGGTTTAACTTCTACTTCATATCCTTTACACCTCATAATCGAAAATCTCCAACAATTCTTCTCTTGAATAAATCCCTAAATGTATATTATTTCTAAATACATCATAATATGCTGTACCTGCAAAGTACTTCTTAAATTTAACTGATAGCATATCTATTATCCCTTATAGCATCAAATATCTGCTGGTTATATGGACCTACATGTTGCCAAATAGCATTGTCTTTTCTGTAATCACAAATGATTGTAGGTAACAATATACTTGCATATAACTCTGCAAGAATATCGTTATATACCTGTTTCATTACATTTACATGACTAGGTAAACACATAAATTCATCATGAATACTCATAACTTCAAATGGTTCACCATAAAGATTACTTAATACATTGTATAAAGTATCCAAATAATCTTTAGATACATTTCCAACATAACCAGTCTGTAAATACTCAATAGCTTGCCAGCTATAGAAGTTATACTTCCTAGCTAACTGTTCAAGTCTCTCTAATCTTGGATTAGTTCCAACTTTAGGATATTTTAACGTATTTAAAGCTATATAATATTTATCTTCGTCATAGTTACATCTTCTATGTAATTCACGTAAAATAAATCCATCAATACTATGTGTTACATTAGCACTTAGAGCTTTAGTCTTATCTTCACCTTTTTCTTTAGGTGCTAGAACTTCTTCTACATAAGTATAGGATGTATTACCTATCTGATACCTGAATGGCATCACCTTTGTACTTAAAGTTCTAGCTTGAAAACCATCAGGTAAAGTATGTTCATAAATAACTACATCATTTCTCCATGCATCAATTAATGCGTTATTTACTACAACTACACCTTTGGCTTTCTTAAAGAAGGCTTTCTGAAACCATTTGTAATAGTCACCAAATACAGCTCTTGGTGTAGCAATAGATCCATATACATATGGTACAGTTGCTTTCTTTACTTGGTCTCTAGTTAAAGATACTGGTACATACAGTTGCATCTCATCTTGGATTTCCTTATACAAATTAGGAACTTTCTCACTGATAGCACCTGTAGTAACCATTCCATCTAAATCTCTAATACCTGTACAATCTATCTGAGGACCTGATGAACTTACATCAATACCTATAGGTATATTAGTATATTTAGTTGTAAGAACATCATTCATTGATAACAATGCTCTTACAAACATATCTGGTTCATCAGCCTCTTCAACATATTTCTTTACCACTGCTTCAAGACTTGTACTCTTTAATTCTTCTTTTAAAGAATTACCAAATTCAAGTCTCTTCTCGAAGGTTTCTTTATCCATTCCATATTTGGATGCTATATCAATAGCAATCCATTCAATAGCTTTAAACTTTTCCATAAGTGTTATTCCTCTTTTATAATTTCACCTAAATTAAATACAATGGATGCTTTTACAGGCTTAATACCTTGATAATTACATTCATATGCTTTACAATAAGTTCTACCTCGTTTATCAAATTTGTGAGCTAACCAAAAAGGTCTATCCTTAAATAGCTCTCTTCTCGTGGTGATTGCATCTTTTAGCAGATTGAATGACTTTCTCCTCTCTTCTTTCTCTTCTGCCGTTTCAATGTGATCACCACGTACCTTATCTCTTTCATCAAATCTAAATCCTATTAATTCTGATACTCTTGGATCATATCTAAAAGCTACAGAATTAACTCGATTTATGTGACTAAGACATAAGTCACCCTCAAGTGGATTAAGTTTAGAACCACATAAGATACGTTCATTAAATTCCTCATATCCTATATTGTATTTAGTAACCGCTTTCAGCGGTTTATATGAAGGAACTAAATATCCAACTTTACTAATATCAATATTTAAAGGATATAGTAATTTAATAAACCATTGATCATTAAGGGTTCTATTACATTTAAATAAACCACTCTCTAATAAAGTTTGGATATAGAAATTAATAGCCATACCTGTTCTATGTGCAGTAGAACATGTTAATGCTGGTTTAAGGATAGCAGTCCATTCCTGAATTACTATCTCTGGTTTAAATAAAAATAAAGCAAAGCATTTCTGAGTATGTTTGATTACATCAAACTTCATATATACTTCTTTAATTTCATTAATCCATTCTTTATCACCATATTCATTAACTTTACTTTCTATTGAACGATAAATAAAATTAATAAACTGATCATTAAACTCTACTCTTTTATATTGAAGTTCAGTAGTATATCTATCAATATTGTTCATTACTTTATATCCTTAAAATAAAAAAACCCGTATAAACAAGTTATACGGGATGCCGAAGGGCATTGGTAAAATTATTCTTTCAGCAAATTAACAATAAAATCAACCAACGCTTCCAGAAGTTTCTTGGCCTCTGCTCTGAATTTTAATAAAAAGATAATTAATAAAATGATTATAGCTACCATAATTATTGTGCTCCCTCTTTAAATGCAATCATTACAAGTTTAATTTCATTAAGACTTAAATTCTCCATATTCAAGTCATAATGATTTAAAAACTTGTTAAAATCATTTAACAATCCATCATCTGTAGCGATGAAGTCAAATTCATTCTTAACAAATGTTTCACCATCCCATATTGGTTTAACACTTGTTATTAATAAATTACAACCTAACTGAATTGTAAATACCCCTTTGTCTTTAATCTCAAAGAATCGTTTAATCACTGCTGTACTCTCTATTCAAACTTAAAAAAGCTACAGATTTCTCCGTAGCTTTGATTCCCACATGACAAAGTTAATCGTTATGCTTTAGGCAAGTTGTCTTTGTTAAAGTTCCACTGATAACCCCTTTGCTGTGCAACCGGAGCTTGCTGTACTTGCTGAACATTCTGCGGTGCATAAGGTGCTACAGTTTGCTGTTGAGCAAGCACTGTATTAGCTTTATCTGCTTGTGCTTTTGCATCAGCTGCCGCAATAATAGCGGCAAATGTAGCGTTATCTTCACTTGCCTTTTCCTTGTATTGTACGCCCAGACGTACAACATCTGGATTATCAATACAAGCTGATAAGAAAGCCTCAGTATGCGTATTGTAACCAGGTACCATAAGACTGCACTGCAATACTTTACGCTCCCCTGTTGCACAATCTTCAATGAACAACTGAATGTTGTTGATGAATTTGTTGTTAGAGTTAGTAGAAGTTGCAATGTTACCGTTTTGATTCATAAAATTATTAGCCATAGCTAAAATCTCCATATATAAAGTAAAAGTAAAAGTCAAAATACTGCCACAAAAGCAGTATTACCACTATCTATAAATAATGAAAACAAAAAAAGTAAAAGGACACCCGAAGGGTGTAAGGGTGTCCCGAAAAGACAGTCTCTAAATAATGAGAACGTGAGAAATATAAAGACATACGGATACCTCCTCATACCCGTATGTCAAAGGTTATTTAGTGAACACTGCTTGCATCTTTGCTCTTAGATATTGTTCCTTATCCTCACCGATGTAACCTCGGCATTTTGGATAATTCACAATAGATCTTGAACCAACGCATGCAGTCCTTGTAGCCAGCTTTGGTGTATCAGATGGTTGCCAACCACCTACCCAGTGATACCATTCACCGTCATTGGTATTTAGGACATACACATCCTTACCCATGATGATACCGAGGTTCACTGCGGTAGCGGTTCCACCACCAACAACACCATTGGTTATGCTTGTTACAGCAAGCACTCTATCAGTCAAAGCAACTTGATAGAAGTTTCTTGCATGTAAACCTGCAGTAACCTGAGATGCAGTAGCAAAGAACTGTTGTGCTGGCTTACCGCTGATTGGTGCATTGAGCTTGCACATATACTCAACTGCGAACTGATGTTCATATGCAGATAAGTAATGATTAAGCCCGATGTTTTGCTCATATGCTCGCTGTGGATTTCCGTATCCACTTGGTCTTTTCTGACCATAAGCGATCATATGCTCGACAGTGATATTGCATGGAGTAGCATAAGCTCCCCACACACTGTCAGCACCGAGTGCACCACCACTGATAATGGTTGGATTATCTCGATAGAAGTTTCTCACATACATGAGTACTCTACCGAGCATATTCTCTCCAACACCATTACAGCGTCCCCAAAACTTGTCACCCCACTCATTATCCTCAACAAGTGGTGTATCACCTGTAGAGAATAATGCAAATCTGAGATGAGCAGGATAGAACTTGTTTACGATAATGTTAGCCATTATCTCAACCTTGTTCTGTTCCCAGTCATCTCTGAGGTGAACAGTTTTGCCGAGTCTCTTAGCCTCAACTCCATTGAGGTTCACAAACTCAGCAGATCTTTCAGGACATTTCTGTGCCTGAAATGCTGCCTCAGCACATGTATAAACATATCCATTAAACTCAACTGGATATTGATACATGTTGCTGAGAAAAGCATAATTATCTCTGAACTTCATAGTATTCCTCCTCGTCTATTGTGTTCACAAGATATAAGTCCAAACGTGTAATATCACACTCTTTTGGATCAAGGTTATCAGTTTCAAGACAATAGTTGATTGCTTTGTCTTGATCAGCCATGGAAGTTATGGTTAACTTTCTGATGATTTTGCTGAAATAATGGTTATCTACATTGTAGATTAAACTCACATATGGAATACCATTAACATCAACACCATGATCCATATTTATGATTAACACTGTATGCATATTTGCCTCCTATATGCTTAACGTAAAAACCACAATCTATAAATAGTGAAAACTATGGAAATAAAAAAAGCCACTGAATTAACAGTGACTTCGATAAATTGAAAATGACTATTAAAGTTTAATCACTTTCTTAAATTGTGGTTTTGTGAAATGTACATCATCTCCGTAGAAATAACGTACACGTTCTCTTATCTTATTCATCTCATCCATATGTTTATCTGGATCAAAGACAAATAAGAATGTATCAGTTGTATTTTCACGTACAACATATACCATATATTTGTTATATGGACTGCTGTCTTCATTGGTGATATCTACAATGATGCATTTTACAACGTAAGCATTGATTTCAATTTTCATAGTTTTACCTCTTAGATTGAATTAAAAAACCACATTCTATAAATAATGAGAACATGGGAATAAAAAAAGCCTACCAAATTAATGGTAGGCACAAAAAATTAACGGTGACGATGAGTTGCCATTATCTCAAGCTCTCGATTCTGCTGATCGAATGCCTTTTGGATTTTGTTCATCTTCTTTTGTATGAAGATGACACCCTCTTCAACAGTCATGTTAGATCGAGCACAATCGTATTTAAACTTCTCAGGAAGTTTATCTACCTTTTCGAGCTTACCGTTAACAAAAATCTTAATGATAACATCTCCGTAAATGTACTTAACGATGTATTTAATACTATCCATAATTTACTCCTTTATAGTATTAATTAAAAAACCACAATCTATAGATATTGAGAACACATAAATAAAAAAATAGCACCATGTTAGGTGCTATTCGATAATTATGTTATAAGTTTTACAGATTTATTATGGCATACCACAATGCCTTACGGCATTGGGTTTTACTGCAATAATATCTAGGCAGATCATACCAACCGAAATCGGTGTACACTGAAGCAGTGTAACCGTAGTTGGTTTCAATAATTCTTACCTTGCGAGTTAAATAAATTTTATCTGTAATCTTTACCATAATATTTTCTCCTTGGATTAATTGTGAAACATCATTAGAAATATGGTTAACATAAATAAAATGTAACCAACACCGATGAAGATGATTACTGCATCTTCAATGATATTTAAGATTTTGAATAACTTATTCATACTATCTCTCCATTTAAAACAAAAAACCACTATCTATAGATAGTGAAAAAGAAAATAAAAAAGAGCACCATATTTCAGGTGCTCAAACAAAGTTAATCCTCGAGATAGCTTTGTAGAGATTCAAGGACATATTCAAATGCGGATACTGTATTGTATCCGTATTCATCCTGATATAACCATTCTCCGGTTGGTAAAAGATAAACTAGAAATGGTTTATCTTTCTTAGGATTCTGGTAATTGAATAATGTTGCTAATCTTAAATCTGTATCCATAATGTGTACTCCTAGATTAAGTTAAATAAAAACCACTCTCTATAAATAGAGAGAATAAGAAGAAAAAAGAGCCACTGATATTTCAGTGACTCAGAACAAGTTATTTACGATAATGTACGTTATAGTGTGAATTGCAATAACATAGAGAGATTTTCATTTTGTATTTCCTCTCCAACATTTTCTTGATAATAACAATATCATCTGGCTCCATGTCTTCTTCCTCAGCCCATGACTCGTGGATATCAAAGCTTTCCACTTTCATCCCAGACGGTGTTGGGATAAAAACAGAATAAGCGGTAATTCCACGATCCATATCGTAATATGCACAACTGATGTAAGCTTTCATAGTAAAACTCCTTAGATTAAAATGTAAAAACCACTGTTTATAAATAAAGAAAACATGTGTGTTTAAGTTGAGTTATTATACAGGTATGATACAGGTATTAAGGATTAGATTTGTGTTTTTTGTGATATGAAATTTGTGTTTGTTTTTATTTAAAACCCATGTTTAAGATACAGGTATGATATGGTGTTTAAAATTAGTTGAATTGTGTTTAAAATTTTCTTGTGTTTAATCATGTGTTTAATATAAATCTTAATATAGATTTATGTTTTAATTTAAATTAAAACTAAAATTAAAATTAATTGTGTTATTAATTTCTATTTATTTATGTGTTTAATTACGTGTTTGTGTTTGTGTGTTATTGTGTTTTGTGTTTGTGTTTTAGGAAAAAAAGACAACCATTTCTGATTGTCTTTGATAGAGCCAAAATGAATTATCTTTTAGTTATTTCCGTCATTCTTCAGACAGTTGCTGATAAACTCACTGATTGCCTCAATGAGTTTTCCACATTCTTTTCTGAAAAGCAGAATTAAAATTATTAACAAAATAATCATAATGTATTTCTCCATTTGTTAAACAAAAAACCACACTCTATAAATAAAGAAAACATTAAATAAAGAGAATAAGAGAAAAAAAGGAGAGTATAAAACTCTCCAAACAAAATTAGCGAACAAATACACGCATATGTCTTTTAACAAGACTTAGAACTTCATCGAAATTTGTAGTCGTTGTAAACTCATTACAATTTTCAATGAGATACGTAATTGTATCATCCACTGCTATTAAACGATAAACGGTTAAGTTAACCATTTGTACCAGCACTGTATAATTCAATGTATTCATCATAATCATGTCTCCTAAGTAAAAGTAAAACCACCGTCTATAAATAGAGAGAACATGGAGCGAAGCGACATACTGAAAACAGATGCACACCCCTATAGGGGGGGGGGATATGCTGAAGCATGGAAGTAGACGGGATAAATAATACCTCTCTCTCAAATTATAATTTTTCCCTACGAGTTTTTGAATTTTAGACTCATATCTAAATATACCTATACAATACCTATA
>Ga0326511_10000072_pt1 | contig 72478 bp, 57 predicted proteins | sample 0_2496_0518_D_FD_203701 | JGI IMG/M metagenome (GOLD analysis project Ga0326511, IMG submission 203701) | Bovine rumen microbial communities from UC Davis, California, United States - 0_2496_0518 | ecosystem: Host-associated > Mammals > Digestive system > Stomach > Rumen | place: USA...
TCTTGTGAGATAGAAGAAGCGGGAACCGATTTTTTCGGTCCCCGCCCTCCAAATTAGCGTTCCTGGCGGGATTCGAACCCACGACCTTCCGCTTAGGAGCTCGAAAGGTGTTCGCTCATCCTCGATAAACGAAGTGCTGAATTGTCAAGAATTGTAAGGCTTAGAAACGACTCCGCTGTCTTTTTAAGTCATCCTCAGATCGTCTCTGTAAGCCTCGGATTTGCCCTGCTGATTAGCTGGCGATTAGCACAGCTAATTTTAGGGTTCAGTCTCCGTGAAACTTACCAGTCATAAACATTGGCCACCATCACCAGTTTCATGCGGAAATGACAGACAATATTCAATTGACCAGATATATACTTTATCATACAACGGGAGAAGGCAGAAGTCTAATACTTTTTACCTGTTACTGTACCTCATTCGCTTGTACAAAACAGTGCTTCCTCAGGGTCAATAGCAGAAAGATTTCCCAATATGAAAAGTGCGCATCTCTTATCGAATTGTTATAATATTATGTTTAAATGGTTTTTCCTTCTCGTCAAGATCGAAATCTGAACACTAATGTTCCATATCAGGCATCCTTGATTATTGTTATGCATGTATCGCTTTCCTGCTTATACTCAGAGATTTTTATTAAAAAAGGCAATTCTGACTCTAAATACTGTATAGCCTCATCCCTAAACGCTCTATCCTTCATTGCCGATTCTCTATCTAATGATGCACCAATTGCATCATTAATTGTTCCGAGGATTTGATCATCGATAAATTCTATACCACTCTCTAAATCCAAAGCACTCAAGTCTCTGCTCAAAGCCAACCATTTGACACTCGTTGCTCCTTCAATAATCTCATCTTCATGACTACGAATTTCTTCAATAAACTCATCATCGATTTCAAGTTCCATAAATGCATTCGCCAAGCATTCAACTATATCTGTTTTTTTATATGGATAAACATCTATAGGAGCCAGTCCTTTTACCTTTCCCTTTGATACTTTAAGTATTCTCCCCTCTTCCTCATCAAAGTCATCTTTGTAATCTCCTATGAATTCCTTTACAATTGTACATAACGCCTCGCACTCAATCTCAAACTCACAAATGTCCGGTCCTACATCCTCAGTATAAGCAATCATTTTTTTTAGAGACATGATATAAATCCTCCTAGTTTTGTTTATCTTCTTTCTCATTAATCAAATCAACAAGATCCGTGTACCCCTTCTCTTTTGCTTTTTAATCACTTCCTCCACAAAAACATTACCTGCGGTATTCTTACACCTTCATTTCATATAATATCAACCATAATAATTCCCCCCTCTTCTTCTTTCGCTGTAGATAATTGTTTTCTTTCGGCTGCTCTTTTATAGTTTCCTGCCTTATTGCTTAACTCCCGTGCTAAAGTCCTTCCTTCCTCGGCAAGAGAAACAAGCGTCTCGGCTGTAAGCTGCTGTTTTAACAATGCATGAATCATCCTGTTACGCTCTTCTTTCCAGAAAATGATCCGATCAATGAACTCGTCCGAGAAGTATCGATTAGACAGAGCCTTTTTCTCCCGGATAATCGTTTTTATCTTTCTCAATTTTGCGTCTATAGAAGGTGGCCTATCCCCTTTAGGTTTAACGCTGTTGTTTTCGTATCGGAGAATAGAAGAGGTACGGTCTTCCATAATGGCATATTCAATAAAGATCGCTTCCAGGTTAAACCCTTCCTTTAGAGCCTTATCAAGCCGTTTGAATTGCTCTTTATAATTCTCATACTTCTGCAGATTTTCAGGTTTTCCTTCTGTCTTTGTATCAGTTTCCATAGTGTTTATCCCCCATAAAAGATAAAAAGATACAAATCTTTCTAATGCTCAAATCATATTCTTTCTTAAATCCACACCGTTCTTCTGAGCCAGCTCAACCAACTCCAGATCCGACATATGTTCCGCTTTGGAAAGATCCATAACCGCCATTGGAAATTCGTTGAACATGGCCATTCCATAATAGCCCTTCATGTACCTGCGCAGCTGCCTTACATCACTTTCATATTCCATCGGATCCGCCTCTAATATAATTAATCCATGAAGCACCAAATTCTCTAACTAATTAACAGATTCTCACTCTTTCACAAACGGACATTTTTGCTTTACCGAATATTTAACTTTTATACCACTATATGGAGCTATCCCCGTTTTTGACTTTGTGTAAGATTTGAATAGGTCATTAACACCAATCATCACAAATTAGCGGTCATCAGGAGATTCCTTTGCTGCATCTATTCGTTACCTTCAAACTCAGTTTCAGTAATCGGTTCCAATTCTCCGCTGTAGTTCTCCAGAAAATCATATGCGTACTTCCGATTCAAAAGATCATGGATTTTTTGGTTGTAATAATTTCTGAGGCAGCTGTAACAGGATGGCGAACAGTTGCATCCCTTCGTGATCCCGATGGCTTTTTCCACAACCTTCTGGAATATGTCACCTGTTTCCGTAACCAGTCTTCTAACATGCCCGGCACCACCTGCTACCGCATCATATAAAACAATGGAATAAATCATCTTTTTGTCGAGCACAACCTTATGCAGGCAACCTTTTATATCATTTCGTTCTATGTCAAGCACAGCCGAAAGTGCTTCAAGCAGCGCATACATTACAGAAAGCATCACATCCTGTTTGCCAGCCTGCGGGGTAGCAAACACGAGACGAACCACATCTGTCCGGAACACATGACACAGCTTATTCTTAATAAGCTTCACTTCGCAGGTTTTACCCCACGGAGTAATATGCTTCTTCTCCATCGTCTTCTGATGGGAATTGAAACCGGCCTCTTCCATATTTTCTGTTGTGCTTTCCGCGTATCCGCAATGCGGGCAGACATAAAAGTCATCGTTGCAGACAACCATCAGAGAATCATTGATAGATGTTTCCATCTGGAATTTATTACCATCCTTCATAACAAAGGAGTACTTCTGCATAACCTGCCGTTGCGAATCGCCAATGTAGAAGTCATCACTTCGATAAACCTTGTCAGGCTTTCGCATCGGGACTTCCTTTGGCTTAGCGTCCGCTACAAATCCCCGCCTTGGCTCAATGGCCTGTTTCCATCTGTACCGCTCAATGATCTCATGGCAGGATACGCATTCCTCTCCGGACGAATCAGGTTCGATCGAACGATGGTTCCAGGTCAGGCAAGAAGGATTCTTGCACTGCGCAATATAGGCTGTCTCCCATTCCTGTCCTGTTGTCTGCGGCAACTTTCTTATATAACGACTTGTATAAAGCTTCCCGTCTGCTACCACCTGTGCGTCAGGCGCATATTCTGAAATAGCCAATTGCAAATCCCTTACCATCTGCAGCTTTTTATCTGTTGCACTGTTCGTATTCTGATAAAGCTCAACAGTATCTACCGGGAACCCATATTTAGGAAGAACATTGTTTCTGACCAGAAACTCGATCAATTCATTTCTTCCGCGATTATCATCTTTCCCACGACGGTATGACCACAGCTTTTTCTCGACTGCTGCAGCCTCCTGTGTGAGCCCTTCCGCAAGCAGGCGCTCCATTTCCGACTGGTAATATCTGACAGTTCCTCTGAATTCATCAACAGCAACTCTAAGAACGCCGTCTTTTCCAATCAGCCTTTCCGTCCAGGAATAGTCGATTATGCCCATAACGTTATGCATAGCTTCCGGTATGGATGCACAAAGGATCTCTTTCAGGTTCTCAGGCTTGCTCTTAAGATAAGCGCACAGGCGTTCCCAGCCATCTCCATTGAGCAATATATCCGCATTATTGGAATTATAAACATCCACCTGCTTTGCGAAAAAATCACTCAGGGCAACAGCAAAAATATGTCTGAGGATGACTTTCTCATTCCTTACAGTAAACAAAGGTACACCGATCTTCCCGGTGATCATGTTCTCAGGATTTTTGTAATAAGTAAAATCATGCGAACTAAGCTTGGAGTAAGTAAGTGAAAAAGCAGCTGCATTCCTGCCTCGTCCTGCACGGCCTGCTCTCTGAACATAGTTTGCCGGTGACGGAGGCATATTCCTGAGATAGACCGTCTCCAGATCACCAACATCGACACCCATCTCAAAGGTCGTGGAACAACTCAGGGCATTGATATCCTTATTAACAAACATCTCCTGATATTTCTGCTGTTCTTCTCTTCCAAGCTGCGCCGTATGCTCTTTAATATGAAGCGGCTGCATCAGGGAAGACCTGTAAAGCTTTGCGTAATGGTTATTGTCTAAGAGGCTCGCATGTGTTATCTGGTGGAGATGCCCTCCACATTTCAGCGTCGTACACATTCCTTTGCAGTTGACCATAGTCGTTTTTCCACAGACATCACAGGAATAAATCGGGACATCTTCAGATCCGGCACCAATCGTAAACCTTTCGGTACTGAAGTAAAACTCATCATTTCCTGCTGTAGAAAGAGGTTCCTCACCGCGCAATACTTCATCCCAGTAGATTTGGAGCAGTTCGTTTGCTCCATTCTCATCAAGGTCAAGCACTTTCATGACACGTTTCAACCGGCCGTTTTTCATCAGGTTCCCATTTTTTCTATACGCTGCAGACCAACCTGCAAGATATGCTTTTTTCTTATCTTTATCAAGATCCTTGCATCTCTTGACTCGCTTGGGCCTTGCGGTATAGAAAATGTATTCCCTGTCATCATCTGTCAGGTCGCAATCACCCTCGAGGGCTCCGTGATACACGATATCCATTGCAAGCAGATCGAATAATGCCTTTACATCCTGCACACTCTGCCCATAGGCCTCGGCAACTCCGGACATTACTTCTTCATTATTACCCTTATAATTGAATTTTATTATGCCCAACGATACAAGGCTGGTGCTTCTTCTGGCATTTACCATCTCATTGAGCACAGCTATCCAGGCATTCTTCCGGCTGACCGCTGTCAGATTTTCTGTACCCTTATCCCCTGGCTCTGCAAATGTACGGCAGGTATCAAAATAAGATGTCAGTTCATCCACGAAGTGCTGTATCTCCCATGGATGAGCAGCCATGTTATCCCTATTCTTCTCTACTATATGCCAGATTCCACGACGGCGAAGGAACTCTCCATAAGATGCTGTCATATATGAAGCAAAGAATGCAGCTTCCCCACGGCTGTCAGAAAACGACAGAAACTGACGTTTTTTCTTTATGATGTCTACAGCTGCAGACCGTTTGGCAGAACCAAACAGACCTTTTTTACTGCCCGGTTCATTCTTTTTGCTTTTCAGAACCTTTTCGCTCTCTGGCAGCTCTTCATAAAGCGAAGTCCCCAGAACAGCTGTTGCTGCATCATAGCCAAGATAGAAGGTTTTGAAATTACCAAAATTACAGCTTGGGCATTTACCATCTCCACGGCTGCTGCTTCTTTTTGCTTTCCTGATCCTCACATAGTTACTGAGTCCGCATGTACAGGGCAGGTCTGCTTTGAGGCTTTCGTGGACTATCGCCCCACACTTTGCGCAGAGCATATAGTCATTTTTACCGATTTCCCCGGACGATTCTTCATCATCCTCATCATCTCCATCCAGGTCTGCGTCTCGGTTGTTCCTTATCAGGTAGTACTCTATATTCGGATCATAGGAACTGTTAGCAAATTCCAGCCTGCCGTCAATCTCTTTTCCGGCAACTGCCAGCCTGCCACAATCATCACACACAGCGCATTCAAAAACTTTCCATTCTTCCCCGTTAATGGACAGTTTCTGATTTCTGTTTAAAATCAGTTTTTTATTAACTCCAAGAGTGATGTATGCTCCTTCTAATGCCTTAGCAAACATATGATATCTTGCTTTTATAAGAGCAGATTTGTTCTTGGACGCCTGGACAGCAATGCTGATGATATTGACAACATCCTGCTCCGAAACATCATGGAATTCCCTAAGTGCCTTTGTAATCTCAGGGATCGTCATTGGGCGGACCGCGATTCTGCGCAGATCACGGTACATAGAAGAACCGACGCAAAGTTCATACAGAAATTCAGAATCCTGCATCCCGTCTGGAATAACAATTCCATAGTCCGCTGTGATCTCATTCAATGCTTTCCGAGGATTCACCAGATCTTTAAACAACGCTGCAGGAATATCCTTTGCCGGTTCATCATAGGATGGTACAACGCTTTGAGAGCGTATAATATCCTCTTCACGGAAGTTTGTATTACACAACGTTTCCGCGAACTTTACAATATCTCCGTCAGACTCTTTTCCTCCCAACGTGGCACTCGTAAGAATATGCAGAACATCCGCAGGATTACTGATCCTTGCCTTCAGGCGCTTCAGAAGCAGGGATGTTTCCATTCCTGTAGTTCCACGATATATATGAGCCTCATCAAGTACAAGAAATCTGAGTTTCGCGCCGGAGAAGACCAGATCATCTTTTGGCCTGAGCATCATGTACTCAAGCATGGCGTAATTGGTGACCAGAATATGAGGTGGTGTCTTCTGCATCTGGTCTCGTGAAATAATCTCATTTTTCAGAGGCTTTAACGGATATCCATTCTCGTCTTTATATACCTTGCCGTATTCAGATATCCCATCCTGATCATTTTGTTTGGTGCTGCTGTTATACACTCCGAAGGTAATATCCGGATAGTTCTTTAAAAGGTTGCGAAGCCTCTTCATCTGGTCATTTGCGAGGGCGTTCATAGGGTATATAAGGATAGCCCGAACACCCGAAGACAGTTTTCCTTCTTCCGCCTCTCGGAGCAGATGATTAATAATCGGAATAATAAAACACTCTGTCTTTCCCGATCCTGTTCCAGTAGTGACAATCAGATTCCTACCCTGATTTGTCTTACGAAGTGCGTTTTCCTGATGCAGGTATAACCCTCGGTTTATCTGGATTTCCTTCTCGCCATCAGGTATTTCCCCCTCAAGGCTTTTGAAGAAAGGCGATGCTTCTCCTTCTTCTATCAACTGTTTTAGACTGTGTCCAGTTTTATAAGAATCACTGATATCAAGATACGGTCCCTTGGAAACGCTTCCCTCTTCCCGGAGTGCGGACAAAAACTGTAAAGCATACTCCTGATCTGAGATATGAAAAAGTGTTGAAATATATCCTATGAATTCATCTTTAATATTTTCCGCAGCAGATATAGGGCTGAACATGCTTAAATCCTTTCCGTCCGATACGAATACAGGTCAGCATTTGAATACTTGCGCTTATTTGCCTTTGTATACTCATGATCTGTTAACGCATAGACCGTACATTCATAATCTCTGTCGTAATAATAGTAATAGTATAGACCGTCCCCATCCGAGTCTGTGATACAAAGGGAATTCTCCCCGACATACACAATTCGCACGGGATTAACCATCATCTTTGTAACACCGCGCTTGTTCGTATGTTCGTCATACGAAAACTCATATCGTTCCCCATGATATCCTGTAGTATAAAGAACTCCACTGTAAACTGGGCAGTACCCCTCAGAAGTATCTTCCATTCCCTTGAATTCAATATGATCAATATAGCAGGTGCGGATTACAATATGCCCGGCCTCCTCATTAAACTCATCGGTGATCGCTTCTATAACAATTCTTCTTTTCAGGAAGCGCAACAGATTCTGATCTCCTATAATGCAATCGCCATCAGCTATTACTTCCTTCACTCTTTTGAAAAGGCTGCCGGAAATAATGCTTATCTCATACCGATAATTTCCGATTGACAAGTCTTCAGGAAGCTCTACGCTCTCCGTGTTCTCATCAAGCATAAACTCTACTGTTTCTTTTTGTCCTCCAAAGAGTGTTAACATGAAAGTTCTGCCGGCTTTCCCGATGAACGCGCCGCCTTGATTCCAGAAAAGCCGGTTCCCTTCGGTCCAGAATTCCGGCGTCCGCATGAACTGTTCCTTAAAACATACTCGCGCCAGCTGATACCGCTCACTTTGACTGATGCCTTTCACAGTCATGATGACTTGAAGCATTGAGGAGGCGCTGGTATCTGAAAATGACTGCAGGACATTTCCTATTGTCACAAGGCCTTGCCCATCATACATGATATCCGTCTCTCCAACCAGAAAACCAATTTCTGTATTGGCTGGATTTTTGACCTTAAACAAACTGTTTTGAGGGATGTCCCCGATATACCAGGCTGACGAAGATCCATTCATCCAACTCCCGGTTGTTTCTTCTATCTCAATCCTTGGAACTGTTATATGTAGTTCACCATTTCTATAAGGAATCCTGACTTCATCATCCTCACAGTTGAATGAGACTGTCTCAGAATAATCATCGATCATTATTCGATAAGAGGCCTCTTTATAGTCTGCTGCCGAGAAATAGAACTCCCGATTAAAACTGCAGCTGGCATTATGGATCAGTATAAAACTACGGTCAAACACCAGACGCTCATCCGCCAGGTTGATTACCTGGATCCGGCAAGTCCCGTTTATACTCACGAGCTGACAGGAAAATGCGAGACCGTTCCCGTTTTCCAACTCATCTAATTCCGAAAAATCAATACGTTCCCCATTCTTCAGAATAACAAACTGCTGAAGGAAATCGCTGTTGCCGAGAATTATATTGCAGGCGCTTTCATAATATGCGAAATAGTATTCCTCTCCATCCGTACTTACAGACGGAAGTTTTCCACATTCCGCCGGAGGAATAACACGAATATCCGTACTACCGATACTGTCAAATGAAACCAGCTTTCCATCAACTGTAATAACATATCCATCCTTCAGCTCCAGGAAGAAAGCTTTAAGCCCGGTCACTTTGAAGTCATCAATATCGGTAATTTCTGCATTTTCAGCCTTCAGCTCAGTAGCACCCGGTATCACAATTGTATAATTGCCTTTTTTAATCTGGTTTACTCCAACCTCGGCACCTCCGCTAAAAACTAAACTCTTATGGCATAAGGTTTCCTCCGAGTCATAAATCACTTCGTCATCGCATCTGATTCTGACCTGTATGTTTATTTCAGTTAAATCGGCCGGAAACCCCGGAAGTGATAATGCAATACCATTTAGCGTTTTCCCAAGTTCATTTCCGTACCAGCCGAGCTTTTGTTGATAAATCGGAGAACCACCATAATAGACAACAAGGGTTGCTCGTTCAATATCCTCCTTCTTTAATCGGATATCCGGCAGTATTAGCTGAATATCTGTTTCATTTTTCAAAACAAGTTTCGCCCTTATCCTGGAATAGTCAATTGCAACATCCCATTGCCCTGTCTGTCCTTGCCGTTCAGTCTTCTTCGTATTTGCAATCGTTGTGATTTTCTCCTTGAACCAGTCCTCGCAAAGCTTCTCTTCGTAGGTCTTGACAGGTATTTCTACTGAATTGACCATAGCATCTATCTTCGCAAGTAATCGTTCAAACAGGCTCCGGGTATATACAGGACGCAGCAATATCAATTTGCGGATTCCTTCCTGAAAGGAATATACTTTGTAACTAATAGTAAGCTCAATATCTTCAGAATTATCATCACCCAGCTTTTGCTGCAGTGCACGAATCATAACGGATAGGAGAGGATCTCCCGGAATAATTTCCCAGTTTAAATTGTTTTTATAGAAGTCAAACAGGAAATCAAACAAAGCCATCCAGGATTTTCTGGTGCTCAGCGCATGGATAACTGCAGTAGATTTAAATGCTCTTCCATTCGCATCCTCAATAAACAACCTTCGGTTTCTCTTCATGGCATTCTCAAGAGAATTCTGAAGAAGCCTGACTACAGCACCGCTGGTATCCCTATAACCAAACTGCAGTGATATATAACTCCAAAAGTTGCTGTTCTCCTCGTTCCTCCAGTTTTTCGCGTTGTTAATCAGCGCAAGCGTAATTTGCATCTCAGCTCGAAGATTCAGCTTCGCCAGCGGTTCTCTTAACACTGTGTCTATGTATTTTTTACTTATCTCATTTAACTTCTCCGCAGTTTCCTGTTTTAGTATCTTACTTCCTAGTAGTGGATATCTGGCAAAAACTCTCTCTTCAAACTTTCCCTCGCTTTGCCAAACCTGCATGTCTTTTTCCAGAATATCTTTTTCTGCTTCCGGACGTTCTATTGTTCTCTCAAATCCAAGTGACTTAATATAGTCATTAAGCTTCAGTCCTTTATTGTAACAATACGTGGTCAATACTTTGCTAATTCGAGAATATGTGGGAAAATATACAATGTTATCGTGGACAACATACTGCTTTAGCTCCGCAATATGACGTTCACGAGCTCCTTCTGTTGTAAGCTCTGTACCATCCAGTCTGGATTCATAACCATAGAGTTCAATAAAATCTTTTATAGCATAACCATTACGGGAAGCCAGCGATCTGATCCACTGATTTTTAGGATCAGAAGAAATATAGACCTTCCCATCAATGAGATTATCTTCAAAAAATGCAATTATCTGGTTATCGCTCACTGCCCTGGTGTCTCCAACCGGATAACCTGAAATGAATAAAGAATAGTCGTTTACTCCCATCCCGCGCAGTTGCGCGTTACTTCTAAATTTATCCGGATATCTGGGGAGAAAGTATGGTTTTCGTATGTAGTAAACGATATCGCCATCAGACTCACCAGATAGTTCCCGTTCTGAAAGCTTATGATAGCCAATCTCCAAAATTCTCTGTTGAAGGTCGCCAGGCAAATCTTTCAGGAAGAAACACTTGATTTCATTATCATAGATAAAAATGCATGCCAAATCGCCCTGCCGGTCATTCATACAACTGCAGGTTAGTTTCTCGTCATTATAATCAAATGTTCTGGATTCAATCAGTCCTTCCAGGATTGCACGCTCTGAATCCGTCAGTTCCTTTCCTGTCCATATTCCTCTTCTTCCTGGCAATCGTTTTTCAAGTACGTTATAAATACTTTGACGTGACAGGCCAAACCAGTCTGTCATCCATGGAGACTTGAACGAAAAACGCTCTGTCAATATATCAATTACAGAAAAATCGAATCTTTTCCCTGGTCTACCATAATCATATGACTTATCAGTAGCTTCAGAGGTATCTTCGCTCATGCTCTCATCTACGTCGTCAAGCTGAAAATAGTCTCCACCCTTTTCATATAGTAATTCTATCTGCTCTTGAAGTTGCCTGATAGACAACGCACCCATGTTGCGCATTTTCATCATATCTGATGCACTCAACCCAACAACCTGCCGTATCGTTTCAATTCCTTCACGCTTAAAGGCATTGCAGACTCGTATTGGAACAAACAAGTCAGTTGCAGGTCTTTCAAGGATTTCTTCAGGCAGTTCAGGACGGCTTTCTGCATCAGATACTGATTTTTCAGCTTCTCGCTTTTCAAATAAAGCTGCATCCACCCCTTTTTCTTCCAGATCGTGCAGAAATTCTTCTATTTCCGCTATGCTTTTTGATCCCATATTGCGAATTTCAGGAAGATTAGCATAGTTTTCAATAAGCAAATACAGCGTGCTGAGTCCAGCACGCATCAGACAATTGTATGTCCTTGTAGAAAAGTCAAGGATTGAAATCGCAATTTCACGGTACTCGTCTTTATTTACTATTTTCATATCCTTACTCCTTTCCCACAGGACACACAATTTACACTGCCTTTGATATAGCAACATTTCCGTGCCTGCTGGACTGACCAGTTCAACACCCGAAATAAAATGATCAATAAGATAATGATCTGTTTAAAAAGGTTTTGAGGGCTCCGCCGGGAACGGATACAGCTTCTCTGCCTCGTTTCTAAACGTTCCCTCTTTCCTCCTTGCATCCGCTTCAACAGAAGTCATTTTCGATTTATACTGCTCTTCAGCCTTCGCGATTGCTAATTGTGCCTCGCTGATTCTGCTTCCGGCCTCTTCAATTATTGCTTTTTGAGTTTTCTTCTCCCCAAACTTAAACATTCCAAGAGAAGCCAACAGCCGCTCAGCATCGTCTTTGCGCTTTGACTGATCAGTAATTACAGACTGTGCCGAAGAAACAGCATTGTCTTTTTCCTTTTCAACCTGGTCTTCTATGGCCTTCTTCTCTTCAGCAAGCTTTTCAGCAATATAGGAATTTCTTTTCTCCCTTAAAGCATCACACTGAGATTGCCATATGTTATATTCCTCATTATATTTTTTAAGAGCCTCTTCACGCTTCTTTCGTTCTTCCTCTGCCTTCCTGCGTGCCTCCTCTTCAGCTTTTCTGCGTGCCTCTGCTTCTTGCCTGAGTTTCTCCTCTGCCGCCTTTCTATCAGCCTCTTCCTTTGCAAGGCGCTTTTCTCTTTCCTCAGGAGTCTCAGGTTTGACTTCCGTAAGAATCATATTTAATGTTACATCTGCATTTCTTGCCCTTGATCCTCGTTTTGACTTGGGGATACAACTCCTGACTGTAACCTTTAATTTTGCACGATTGAGTTTCAATAGTGCAATAATCTTACCTACAGTATGCTGATACACAAGGCCGACTGAACCTCCTCTGAAGAACAGTTCAAGTGCATCTTTTCCCATCTTGTCTTTCGCCATTTTATATGTGAGTTCATCGCCAGTATGAATACGCTCACAGCGATCAGCACGGCCCTCATACTGCGTCCCCTCCAAGGATACTCTTGTTTCCTCACTGGCATAATAATCATTCAATTTTTCAACAGTATTTCCGCTTTGCTCCAATCCCTTTATTGCAAGTTCATAGCCTTGATCTGCTGCCTGATATGCAAGCATCAATCCTTCTTCAACATGATCTCCAAATCCTCTAAGATAATGGCATGCAAGATTCCATTGAGAGGGAGCATGTCCTTTGTCTGCTGCTTTTTTATATGCCTTAATTGCTTCCTCAGAATTATACTCTGTCCCCCTACCGTGCTCATAACAAAGAGCAAGGACATACAATCCCTCCGGATTTCCCTGATTTGCAGATTCTTTTGCCCATCTAAAGGCTTCTTGATAATCCGTATCTACATTCAGCTGATGTAAAGAATCTCCCATCTGCGTATATAATTTGGCAAGTTCTGCCATTGCGGTGGCATCTCCGGCCTGAGCTTTCCTCAAATTATCATCAGCAGCTTTATAGGCTTTAACCGCATTTGCAGCATCTTCATCTCCATTCTCGGCTGACCGTTGCATCCATTCTGCTGCTTTAGTAAAATCGCGTTCAACACCACAGCCTTTCGCATAGTATAAACCAGTATTGAACTGCGCCATTGCATTACCGTTTTCAGCGAGTTTTTTCCACCAATAAAAAGATTTTTCTAAATCCTGAGGAACGTCATCATCTTCCAAGTATGCTTTGGCAAGTGCCTCCATCGCATCAGTATCTCCAGCTTCTGCCGCTTTAATACGGTCATCAAAGCTCATTTTCGATATACGAGCCCCAGCGAGCATCTCATCTAGATAAGGTCTGCAAGTAATAGTTCCCATGAGAAACACTTCACAAGGCAGATCTGGGCGTTCTTTACCCTGCACTATTTTGCAGGTGATATGATCCTCGTCTTCCGCTGAAACAAGCACACCTGCTCCAGAATATTTGTTAAGCTCTCGTAATTGATCTATAAATCCATCCGCTTCAAGATGGTTTCTAAGAGACGCAAATAACAGTACATAGTATAAATAATTATTCTCCTGCAGCTTTTCTCCATTTATTTCAATAGAACCATCTGTTTTCTCCCATGCTTCATCAATTTGAGGATCATAGAAGCCTTTCTTTTGATCTCTTGAATATGCCTCTAAGAAGACTTTTTCCTCGGTATTACGGAATAACCATGTAATTGCTTGGTCTGTATAATCGATTGTCGTTTGTGATGGTTGAAACTTCTTATCCTTTTTTTCCGGTTTCTTTAACTTGCCGTTAAGAGAAGCTTTTAATAGCGGGCCAACACTACTACTTTCCATAAATATGTTTAGTATATGATCCCACCCATCATGAACATCCCCATACACATTAAAGAATCGTTTTGTCCCATCCGGCATTTCTTTCATTTGGGATAATGCACCATTACCGGCTTTTACGTTTTCCATGGCGTCTTCAATCTTTATTTTTTGCGTATCCATCTGGGTTCCTCCATTCCCTTCAAGGCCTTATAGAGTTGTCTTTGTTCTCATCTGACAGTTACACTTGTTTTTCATATATATTGATGAGGACATCTACTTAAATAATTCTTCATGTTCTTCCATGTATTCTTCCGCTTCTTCGATGCCTTCCTCCGCAGCTTCTCGAATCCATCTTAATGCTCTTTCTGTTTCTTCCTCAATATGATCGGCAATGAAGTATTTTCCTGCAGTAAATTTCGCTTCTGCATCACCTGCTTTAGCCTTTTCAATTACAATTTCAAAGGTTCCTTTTGAAGAGAATATTTCCCCGCGTTTCGGACTTTTCCCACTAATCTCTTCAGCCATCATAAACATTTCCATTGCTTCCATATAACCATCCGGGAGATTACTGGTATCAATGTCATCTTCCTCTATCACAACATTCTCACCAGCGTTGAGTGCTTCTACAAACTCTTCAAGAGACTCCTTCATATCCTCATCTGCTTCCCCCGAAAGTTCAATGATTTTATCCATCGATTCTGCGGGAACCCATTGAGCATATGTATGAAGTAACTTAAGAATTTTCTTGAAATCATTTTCATCTGCATCTTCTAATGCCTCAGAGAAGCTTTCCCATACCTCATCATCTTGGAGTACTTCACCAAACATTTCTCCAAGTGTTTCCCCCAAGAAGTCGTACACCACTTCTTCAGAATCTTTCTTCCTTTTCTTTTCTGACGAGATCTCGTATTGGCAAACTTCTCCGCCATGTACATCAGACCAACAATATGCCACGTAGCCATCATAACTGATCGAAGGATATTCTTTCTTAATGGTTTTTAGCGCATTCATCAAAGCTTCTCCTGCATCATGTGATGCCAGAAAATCGCCATATCCACTATACATATCCAGGGAATCGAAAGAAAGAAGTACTCCATAGTCTGTCACCCGTGCACCAATAAAGGGATTAATATCTTCTTCCCTTTCGTTACAATCCCCGTCTTCTTCTTCGATAAGGTCCATAACCTTTTCATACTCTTCGTTGAACACCTCTGTAAATCGTGAAGCAATGCTTTCACGAATTTCTTTCTCACAATAAACTCTGGCTGCTGTGCAATTCCCCATTGCCCATACTAAACATTCAGGTAACAACATCTTACATTCCTCCTATTTCTCGATTTTAGTTAACATTGATCACACTATTTGGTATTTTCTTAAATCGAATCCGTTTTTCTTTGCTATTTCAACCAGTTCCTCTGGGGACGCCCTTTCAATATCGAAAGATTCCATCAATGCTCCTCCCAAACCGCCGATGAAAAAAGCGCCATAGCATTCTTGTTTCAGATCGTCTTTTAATGCTTCGATATCAATTGTCACGCTTTTTCCCTCCATCAATCACTTCGATAATGTCTCCCTGTCCTCGGAGCCATATATCAACACCGTCTCCGTAAACCTCTGCCTTGATAAGCCAGCCTTTATCGTCATGACTTACTATTTCAGCAGTCGGGAAACGATCCAAAACAGCTTCTATACTAATCCCTTTATATAAGAATTGTATTTTCCTAAGCTCACCTCCAAACATGAACTGAATCCGTTTTCTGAATTCCCCTTCCTCGAATCTCTCGGCATATGGAACATGAAAATGTTCATTCAATACTTCAAACTCCGCTATTCGGTCAATCCGGTAAATAGTCGGAAATGGCCTCTTTGGCACATCCGGCATTTCCTCACTTACTGAGATATATGCACAGAGATAGAAGTAGTACTCAGAAAACATAATTCCGACAGGCTGGACCAAGCGCATTACCTTGTCAGGTTCTTTCAGCTTCTGATAGCGTATCCGCATTAAGCGATGCTCATATACAGCACTGCTTATATCCCACATGTCATCTACAAACTTCCTTCCATGATGCGGTTCCAGATAATGAAACTTCTCGTTCCTGATCAAGTCAGCAACCTGCCTGTAATTCTTATATGGCACACAGCATTGAAGAAGCTTGTCTATGATGGGATACATCTCTTCCTTCGTCAGGGATCGGCTTTCCAGAAGAATCTTACATACCGTTAGAATCTCGCTATTGGTGAGACTCTTTTTCTGGTTCTGAACAAGGATATACCCTTTCTTTGAGCGGTCATATACTAACTCACGGTTCGATTCCATATCATTTGCAAAATATGCACGGATATCATCCAGATCTCTCTGTATGGATCTCTCGTTTACTCCAAATCGGGAAGCCTCATCTGCTTTTACCAGTATTTCCCCATCATTCAGCCTGTTATAAAGATTGATGATCCTCTCTACCTTCTTATCCAATTGACCATCCTCCCTTTAGCTGGTATGTCCATACTATCAAAAGCCCATAGACGAAATCTGTCTATCTAAATCTTATTACCAATCTTCAAGATCCGAAAGGAGATCCTTGGTGGAAATACTCTCTTCCTCATTTTCCATACTCTTTAGCTTTAGGAATATCCTTGCTGTCGTAATTGCGTCCGAAAGAGCACGGTGTGCTTGTGGATTATCAATATTTAAAGTATCTGCGAGTTCTCCGAGTGATACCTTTTGCGTATCGAGGCCAAGCTCATCCTTAAACCGGTCTGCATAACGCATCACATCAAAGTACTTATTATCAATAATAAGATTACTGTAGCGACCTGCACGTACCATGAACCGGCTGTCGAACACAACGCAGTTAAATCCCAGTAATACAGCATTCCCAACAAATTTCATGAAATCTGGGAGCACCTCCCATATCGGTCTTGCAGCATAAACCTCTTCATTCGTAATGCCTGTAAGTTCTGTTATTTCCGGAGATACCTTTTTATGATCCAGAGGTTTTACAAGCTCCTGAAAAGTGAACTCAGTAGTTTCTATCACCTGACCATCTGCTACCTTTATTGCGCCAATTTCGATAATGGAATCGATTTTAGAACTTCTGCCGGTTGTTTCCAAATCAAAAGCCACAAAGGTATCAAAGTCTGTTTCTCTGGTTTCTACCGGTGACGGATACTGATCTCGCGGGATCACGTTTCCTGGTTTCTGGGTTGGTGCGGGCATGGCAGCTTCAATCCCGATAGAAATAAGAAACTCAATATACTTCCGCCTCACTTCATCCCGGTTTTCCTTCGGATTCGGCATGTATTCCTGCTTGCCTGCCTCGGCCTTTTTACGCTGCGCGGCAATCTTCTCAGCCCGGGTTTGCATGGCCTGAACGATAAAAGGATCTCCCGGAAAACGAGTCAAAGCTTCTTTGGTCACTTCATCTGCAGAGTCATATCGACGGGTAATTGTATAAAACTCCGCAAGGTTGTAATATGCCTGCCAGGGAATATCATCTGAAACACACAGCTCAGAAGCCACTTCATCTGCTGCATTATATTCATAATCCATGTAATACGCGCCAACAGCAATCCCATGTAACCGGTTTCTTTCTGTTTCAGTAAGCCCTTTATCATCTCGGATGCTTTCATAGGTTCTATAAAACCATGGTCTGCTTGCCTTTGGTACATTTGAAGATTCACCGGCAAGCGCCAATACCCGTAGATATTCTTTCCTTGGCATGGGAAGCTCATCGCTAAGGGCAAATACGATGTTCCTGAAATTATAGGGGCTGAACATTCCCGCACAGATCCGCTCCCAAAGTTCATTTTCTCCGGTCCCCGGTCGGAAAGAAATAATGTCAAGACATAATTTTTCTATATCAGTTTTCTGCCGGCAGCTTTCGCACAAACAGAAATCCGTATCTTTTCCACATTTAACGCAAATCGCCATAGGGTCTCCTTAAGAAACACTTTCTTTCCCGCATAGGTACCTCATATCGCAGAAGGTACAGGCATAGGGATTTCGTGCACCATCAGAAAATTCCTTATTCTCTATGTTCCTAATAGTCTCCGAGATTTCCGCTACCGTATTATCAATAGCAGCTCTAGACCAATTAAAAGTGATCAGCGGATCGTCATTTCCGCAGTTTGTATAATACAGGTGCATCCTGCTGACTTTTTTCCCATACTGTTTCTCAATTAGATAAGCGTAAATCTCCAACTGTTTCCTGTAATGCTGCACCCTTTCCGGGTGGCCTTCTATGTTCGGCTTAGGTCCGGTCTTATAATCTACGATTTCGACCGTATCTGCTTCGCCTTCTATCAAATCGATCACGCCCTGCAGGATAAATCCCGGAAGTACCAGGTTAATCTCTTCCTCCGCTCGCCATACGCGCCTCAGTTCGTCTTTTCGTTGGTGAAAATATCGGATAACCTGCTGCAATGCATTCTCCCGCTGTTCAGGAGTCAACTCATAGCCTGTCTGCTCTTGCATACTCTGATAGTTAAGAGTAAACCATTCCTCTATTGCCTCTTCATTCACTCGATCCTGATACCCCGCGATAATACATTTGTTCATATCCTCAAGCGTGGCATGTACAAGTGAACCGACAGAAGTATGGAACATCTTATTTTGTGAAAATCCATATTCTTTGTAGAATTTATACTGTTTTGGACAGCCATCATATACAGCGATATGAGAGGTAAAAGAATAAACTCGTTTATAATTCACAGCCTTTACTTCTACAAAGGCCGCGGTATCGCAGAACTCATGGACATCCGGAACCTTATCAAGATATTGCCGAAAATATCTACTGTCCTCCTTTTTCGTTGCCAGAACCAGAAGATTCTGAGCCCTGGAAAAAGCAGTATAGTACAGTCTCCAGAAGTCAAAATATTTGATATCAGCCAAGGGTTCATAGGGTTCTCTATGAAAAAACCTGCTCTCCGCCGTAAACAGCAGCGGATCACTGTTTCTTTTCGGAACATTTCCAAGTGAGCCTACTACAACCACTGGGAATTCCAAACCCTTGGATTGATGAATCGTCATGAATGACACACACCCGCTCGGAGCATACTCTGACTCATCCTCATATTCTCCAATGCCGTCCTCATACATATACTTCAAATATACGTTGAAGAGTTCTTCTGGCATAGCCAGCTTGTTTTCCGGCGATATCTTGTGCATTTCATGCAGAAAAGAATACTTCGCCAGCATTCTGGACAGTTCCGACAGATTCCTGGCAGCACGGCTATTCAACACGTTATCCTTCAAACTGGCTTGCAAATATCCATTAAAAGGTTCAAAGGTAATCAGCTGGTAGAAAATATCCAGCAGGCATGTATCTATTTCTTCTTTGAGGAAATGAATTTTCTGCTTCACCCCTTCGATATATCCCATAAGTCCAGCATCTGCTTTTACCAATGGCAGAGCCTCCTTAAGACAGCAGATATAGTACTCCCGCAAGGAAGCAGAAATTTGGTGGTTGAACATATTTTTCTTCAGGTCAGCCATGTAGCTAAAGAAGCACATGATCAGGCATCCAAGAAGCTGCCGGACTTCTTTCCTGTCAAAAAACAGATCTGATCTTGGCGAATATACCGGGATTCCATTCTCTTCAAGATAAGCTCCAATCACCGTTGCTTCCTTGCTTTTCACTGATCGAAACAAAAATGCGACCTGGTTATAATCACTGATGTTTCCATTCTCCATAAGGCCTCTCACCATACGGAGCAGTTCATCCTTTTCGATATCTACAGAATCGCCTCCACAAGAAAAAACAGACGCGTCCTTGAGCAGAGGGGGCTTTGCCGAATGAATGCTTTTTGCATAACGGTATTTATCCCAGTTGAAGAGGTTGATCCCTTCCACATTTTCCATCCATCTGTTGTAAAAATCGATTATTCCAGGCTCTGAACGGTAATTATCGTTCAAATGAATGATCCTGCATTCCCCATCTGCAAACTTTGAAGGAAACTCAAGTATGTTGCGTATGGTCGCACCACGGAAACGATACATTCCCTGATCATCATCCCCTACTACACAGATATTTTTTCTCTTACCGGCAAAAAGGAATACCAGCTGTTCCTGTATGTAATTTGTATCCTGGTATTCGTCCACCATGATATACCGGATATTACGGTGGATCTTTTCAAGTACATCCGGACAGCTTACGAGCATTTCATGGGTCTTGGTCTGTATTGAAGAAAAGTCCATGGCATTATTACGTTCGAGGAGCTCCCGGTATCGTTTTACAAGCTTTGCCAGAAAGCGCATGTCCTCGTCAGCATCTTTCTCCATCAGGTCTATGTCCACCAGTTCTTCCATAAGCTGGTTAACATACCGGCAGATTTCCAGCGACTGTTTCCACACACTTCTTCCACCGATATATCTGGTGTATCCTCCAAGCCTGTTAAAGCTTTCTATATTCCTGCATACGAGATACGCCTGTTCAAAGGCATCGAGCATCCGGTACTTCTTATCATTCCCGGTATACTCGGAATTTTCTTTCAACAGCCGCAGACACACCGAATGGAACGTCCCGATGTACATTTCATTAGTATTCAGGTTCAGTCCACAGTTGATGAATTCATTCGAAATCCTGGTAAGCAGTTCTTTTCCGGCTTTTTCTGTGAAAGTAACTACCATAATCTCGCTGGGCTTGACATCTTTATTCATGACCAGATATGCCAGTCGCTTCACCAAAGTAAAAGTCTTTCCCGTGCCAGGACCTGCAATCATCAGTACCGGGCCTTCCGTTTCCCTGATTGCCTGCTGCTGCCTATCATTCGCAAGTCCAAAATCAAACATCCTGCTGGACATCGAACTGTACCCCTATCGCCTTCATAAAATCCATGATTTGACCAAGTTGGTTCTGAGAAGCATAAACCCTCAGGAGGGTGCCCGTTTCTATATTTGCTGCTGGTGCATTCGCCGCTGCAACCGGCTCAGTTGTATGTAACGCAGATACAGGCTGTTCGGAGAAGCCTGCTTTTTCATGGGCTTTTTGAAGTTCTTCTGATTGTCTTTGCACTTCCTCCATAGACAAGGTGCGTATATAAGTTTCCAGCAGCGTATCAACAAAAGGCGAATCCATAGCCCTGATGGACAGAATATCACGTGCAGCATTATTGATCGCAAGCTGAACCTCTTCTTCGTATTTCGCTCTTTTTGTTGATGCATTCAGCCATTTGGGATCGAGCAGCTTTTCAAACAGCTTAGACGATAAATCGCCCAATGCAGCTGCTTTTCTGTCGTAATACGCACGCACTTCCTTTTCTTTTTCCTGTTTCTGACGTTCTGTATAATCCTTCACAACACCTTCTATCGAAAGGCGTTGATCCTCAATCATTGTAACCAGTTCTTTAATCTGCGGCTCTATGGCTGTATACGGAGCCAGACATTTTTCTTTATAAGCTTTCCGACGGTCTTCAACAAGTTTCTTTGCCTTGGCAAGAGTCGCTTTGTCATCTTTTGCCGACTTGATGGTTTCATCGGTATATACGGTATTTTTATATACTGCCAGGGCAGATCCCAAATTAGCTTTTATGCGTTCGAAATCCCATGTAGCAATGTCAGTCCGTTCTAATGCTGCTATCTGCAGATCATTCATTTTATCATCCTCCAGAGGCGAATAATCGCGGCTATTTTCTTCTTATAGTTTGCTTAATTCTTAAGGGAGTATTATTTTGTCTTTTTCTGGCGCCAGTTTTTGTATTCTCCTGTAGTAACGCGCTCATCTGTTGGACGTTCAGCGTCAATGGGAATTGCCCATTCCCTTCCAAGTTTTGCCGCGCCTTCAATTCTTCCACTTGTGCATAAAACTCGGACTCTTCTGGGAGAAAGCCCCCATTTTTCAGCCACTTCATTTATCGACATATACCCATTGATCATATGAATCCACCTATTAAACAAACTCATTTTTGGACATCCTGGCAATCTATTTACACAACACTCATTTTATGCCTTTGTCGGAACAATGTCAATGGGCGGTGTGCACTTTGAACTATAAACTTCCATTTTTACTCATCTAAAATATGAAATTTGCCAAAGAGTATTTTTATAGCTTGTAGATGAGGATCTCAATGAAATCCCAAGTGTTATCTATATAGGGCAAAAAAAAGAGCAAGTCTGGAATTCTTCTTCCTGTCAGAGAACCCTGCTTCGCTCTTTTTTCCATTTCCACGATATCAAATCGATTATCACTTCACCATTGTCTTCGCCAAAGAAGAGAGCAGCGCCACCATCTCCGGATTTGCCAGCACCTTCGCCAAGGTTTCCGCATCCACGCCATCCGGCACTGTGATCATTTTCTCCGCCCCTGCTTCAATCATCTTCGGGTTCAGATTTTTCTTCCCATAAAATGCTTCCTCGAAGAGCTCTGCATTTCTTTTTCGGTCTTCATCCAGGATATGGCTGTAAACATCCGTTACCATGTTTACTTGTGCATGCCCGGAGTCTCCCTGTACTGCTTTGATGTCGCCACCATTCAGCTTCAGCTTATAAGTTACGGAAGTATGGCGCAGACTGTGGAATACGACATCCGGCAGATTATGATCTTTGATCAGCTTCTTGAAGCGCTTGCGGATCGCAGCCTCACCGATCGGAAACCCGTAGTCTGTCGCCATAACCAGATCATATTTCTGATAGTCTTTTCCCAGAATGTTCTTCATCTCATCCTGGCTGGTTTTCAGGTTTTTCAACATTTCGGCAACACTCTTTGGGATAAATATCTTCCGGACGCTACTTTCTGTCTTCGGGGTTTTCAGCACCCGGACCGTTGTGCAGAGTTTTCCCTCCGAAGGAAATACGACAAGGATATCTTTTCCATCCAGACTGTCGATGGCTTCTTTTGATACCCGCTGGTATTCCTTATTGATATAGATGGAGCATGTGCCGGCTTCCACGGCTTCCGGTGTAATATCCACGCAGTCCCAGGTGAGTGCGCACAGTTCGCCGATCCGAAGAGAAGCGGAGAAGGAGAGATTCATGGCAATCTTCAGTATTTCATCCTCGCAGACTTCCGTCGCATACATCAAAGTCTCAGCAGTCCAGATTTCCCGCTTATTCGCTTTATACTTCGGGACAGTTGCATAGATCGCCGGGTTTTTCTCCATCAGCTCCCATTTCACTGCCTGCTCAAAGCAGCTCCGCAGAATCTTATGAACATCACGGATCGTGCTGGTGCCAACGAGGGGATCCTTGACTTTTCTGGGAGCAACAGTCGGAACAGCAGGTGTCTTCAGCAGCTGCTGGTAATATTTCTCCAGATAGCGTGTCGTGATATCCGAGTTTTTCGTATCGCCGATCATCGGCCGGATGTAGTTATTGATGATCCCGGTATTCCGGTCATATGTGGAAAGAGACCACTTGTCCTTGCCGTACAGGCTGACATATTCTTCCAGGAGTTCGCGCAGGTACTTGCACTGCGGAATGACAACCTGTCCAAGGCCTTCCCTATACTCGATTTCCTTTTTCCGCTGTCTGGCCTCGGCCTTTGTCTTATAGGTTTCCCATTTCTGTTTCTTCTTACCATTCTCATCAGCGTACATGTAGATAACACAGTATTTTCCGTTCCGCTCCTTAATTGATGCCATGGGCCATTCCTCCTTCCTGCCGTTCCCTCATCCATTCCTGAAAGTGTTTCTCCGGGATCCGGACCATTCCGCCGACTTTGCGGCATTCCCCGAAATATCCCCGCATGGCATATCGGGAAATGGCCTGCGGTGAGAGAGCAGACTGCAGCGCAGCTTCCTCAATCGTTAAAAATGTCATTGGGACATCCGCCTCCGTGAGCCAGTCTTCCTTTGACTTAAGTTCATCCCCTGCGGCTGCAGGGGCATCTGAAATTACAGCGGCTTTATCCGGATCTTTCCTTTCTGCCACACAATACCGGTCCTGCCCGGCCAGAAATCTCCCGAAACTTGCTTTCGTAACTCTCCGGCGACCGGCCACCTCAGCAAATTCAAAAAAGTGTGCATACCTTGGATCCTTTAGGATCATATAAAACTGCTTTCTTCTCAGGCCGAGGATTGCTGCCGCCTGCGGAAACGTGAGAGTCGCATCTTCAAGTGCCTGATCGTTCTCCCTGTCTTCAGCTGTCCGGTAATGTTTCTGGCTCTGATACCATTTCTCAAAGGATTCTTTTCGGATCCGTGTCCAATAATCTACGGTCACAGTCTCCCAGTTCTTTTCCTTGATCAGCTCATAAACGCGGTATTCCGGTATTTCGAGAAGCTGTGCAATATCCCGCGGCGACAATGACCATTCCTTTAATTCCAGACCGGGTGCTTCCCCGGTGATCTTCCGGTACTTGACCTGATTGGCATACCACTTGTCGAAGCTTTCTATATTCACCCACATTTTTCCGCTGATCGTCCTGGTCTCAAATACATTTTTGTGGACCAGCCAGTAGCGGTCAGTTTTCCGGATCCCGAGCAGATCGCCCATTTCCCTTACGGACATCCAGCGCCGATCCGGTCCTGCGGGATTTGCCGGTTTCTTATCCTTCCGGAAAATCGTTCTGCCTTCTGTTTCTGTCATTGTGAATCAACTCCCATTCGCAGATATTTCTGTAAGGCGCTTCTTTCATCCGGACGGTGATTTGAAGCCCGCCCGATCCTTACAAATTTATTTTACTGCCATCTCGCCAAAACTTTTAGGATGTCAATCGTGGTCAACTTGACCACCATTTCTACTCTGCATCGTCCCCATCAAACCACCTGTCAAAACTCTTTTTTGATATGCGATATTTGCCTCCGACAACGACCCACTCGAATTGTTTCTGCTTCAGCAGTTCATAAACCGCCGGCCTGCTGACCTGGAGAACCTCCTGCAATTCCTTTACCGTATATGATCTCTTCTCATCCATAAATGTAGGACCTCCTTCCACTAACCCCAGAAAAATCAGGCGGAAGGGAACCTTCCGGAGTAAAAAAGTTGGAGGTTTTTTTCATGTTGCACATTTCAGGTGTTGCCTTGGAAGCATTTTCTCTGGGATTTATGGGAGGAGAGGTTTCGCTGTTTTTACAAATCTGAGGTGCCATAACTTTCTCAGGGCAAGATTCGCCCACCGAATACGCATAACCCGATTCCGGGTTTTCGTATCGTCCGGCACCCTTGATGGGGATAGCACTCCCCATACCCTCTTGACCACGTTTTTCAACAACGTTGGCCACAATGGCCCGTTTCAGAAAAATTTTTTTGGCTCCACTGACAAGTGTCGCAGCGCTGGATCACCCCTTCCGGAGCAATCTCATCGGCAATGCCCACAGATCTGCGGCATTGATTCAGCTGTGCCAGGCACAGAGAAAGGAAGGAATAATGACTAGAAGAAAAAAATCAGAAGGTACAGTTCGCAATCATCTCATTACAGTCCGACTGGATGATATCGAATACGAAAATGTCTGCAGCGCAGCTGATCAGGCCGGATTGTCACTTTCGGAATATTTCCGTCAGCAGACAGTCTACGGAAAAGTTGAGGTCCACAATCACATTATTGCGGATTTCCCCAAACTGGAAAAATTGGCGCAGGAATTCTCTGCAATCGGAAACAACCTGAATCAGTTGACCAGGTACTTTCATATGGGCGGATTAAAATCGAAGGCAATGACGGACGAGCTGACCAGATGCATCAATGAGATCATGAGAATGAGAAAAGAAGTAATGGAAATGGCAGGTGAATATCGTGGCTATACTCAAACACATCGCAAGTAAGAATGCAGATTACGGCAAATCGCTGGAATACCTGATGTTTGAACATACGGAGAACGGCACGCCGGTCCGGAATGAAGAAGGTGATATGATTATGCGGGAACGTTTTTTGCTCGAAGGGATCAATTGTAATCCGTATTCCTACGACAAGGAATGTGAAATGCTGAATGCGAGGGTGCACAAAAATCAAAAATACTCGGATATTAAATCTCATCACTACATCATCAGCTTCGATCCGACGGACAGTACGGAGGGACGTCTAACACCGGAACAGGCGCAGGAACTTGGAATGTCTTTCGCCAGGAAGCATTTCCCAGGGCATCAGATCCTGGTCTGTACACATACAGACGGTCATAATGAAAGTGGAAATATACATGTCCACATCATTTTTAACAGCGTCCGAAAGCTGGATGTTGATAAGGCGCCATATATGGAGCGTAGTATCGACTGCCGCGCCGGTTATAAACATCACCTGACAAAAGGATACCTGGAATATCTACAGAGAGAAGTGATGGATATGTGTGAACAGCATGGACTTCATCAGGTCGATCTGCTCACACCAGCAAAATCCAAAGTGACTGACAGGGAATACCGTGTGCAGCAGCGAGAGCAGAAAAAACTGGATGCATTGAATGAAGAGATTATCGCGGCGGGAATGAAACCACGAACCACGGTCTTTCAGACACAGAAGCAATATTTACGGGATGCCATTTCTGACATTGCTGCTAAGGCGAAATCACCGGAAGAATTTCGAAAACTGCTGAAGGAGAGATATGGGATTGAAGTGAAAGATAGAAGAGGTCGTTATAGTTATCTGCATCCGGACCGGAGTAAATTCATTACTGCCAGGGCGCTCGGCAGTGATTTTGAAAAAACACATGTAGAGCAGATGATCCTGGAGAACAGCCGAACAAATCGTCAGGAAATGCAGAATATCCGGGATTCCGGCGATGAAGCCAATGCTGCTGTAGATGAATCTGAGACCAGGCGTGATCCCGCTGACCACAGGAAAGATTATGATCCGACCTATGACTACCATGCAGATCCGGTTGCAATTCTGTATGTGCGGTCACATCTTCGTCTGGTGGTGGATCTGCAGAGCAATATAAAAGCACAGCAGAGCGCTGCCTATGCAAGGAAAGTGAAGATCAGCAACCTGAAAGAGATGGCCAGAACTGTCGTGTATATTCAGGAACATGGATATGATACCGCAGAGGATCTGCAGAGGCATCAATTGCAGGTTTCCGAAAAAATGGCAGCGGCACAGGAAGCACTCTCTCGGACTGAAGCTCGGATCAAGGATATCAATGAACAGATCCATTTCACGGGCCGATACTATGCCACACGTCGTATACAGCAGGATTTTCTGAAAGCCCGTTTTAAGAAAAAGTTCCGGGAAGTGCACCGGGAAGAACTGGACAAATACAGCGAGTCGGTTTCTTTCTTTAAAGAGCACTGCGGGGGAGAAGTCCCCTCCATGAAACAACTGAAAGCAGAAAAAGAAAAGCTGCTCACCCTGCAGAGTGAACAGCGAAAAGAAGTATCGGGATTTAAGCAAATAGAGCGAGAGCTACAGACAGCGGCTGCCAATGTAGAGTCTATTCTCCAGACAAAGATTACGCCCAACCAGCGCCGGTCCAGAAATCAGCCGGAGCTATAACGCCGAAATAATACCGTTTTGATTATTGCAGAATAGAACGTTTGCGGGAGGATTCGAACCTCCGGTACGTTTCCGTACACTTCCTTAGCAGGGAAGCACCATAAACCACTCGGACACGCAAACATACGTGGATGGTGATTTTCTGTAAATGTATCATTAACTATGTAAATGTATCCTTAACTAAGGCATTAAGGTTGTAAGCGTCCTATTAAGGTCTGTTAAAAAGTTACAGTTGCATTTGTTACTTTTGAGTCTCTTGAATCGTATAATAGATGAACGGCCGATCAATAAACAAGAACGAGAGGATCACTCATGAGGGAACCGATTGAAGTATTGATTAACAAATATCAGAGGAACCTTTTTGCTGCCGCTTTCAGTATATGTAAAAATGCGGAGGATGCAAATGATGTGGTTCAGGAGACGTTTATTCAGTACTATACATCAAAAAAGGAATTTGAAGACGAACAGCATTTAAAAGCATGGCTGATCCGGGTGGCGGTCAATAAAAGCAAGGATATAACCAGATCCTTTTGGAGACGCAATAAAGTCAACCTGCCACCGGAAGAACTGCCGGAAAAAAGCCTTGAGAGCAGCATGTATCCTGTGGAAATGAGATTGTTCGATGAAGTAATGAGACTTCCTGAAAAGACACGAATCGTGATTCATCTGTACTATTACGAAGATATGTCTGTGAGAGAAATCGCACACATTCTCATGAGCACAGAAGGTGCAGTAAAAATGAGGTTGTCAAGAGGCAGAAACATGCTGAAAGCATCATTGCAGGAGGAATGGTCAGATGACGAATAAGGAACGTTACCGGAAGATGTTTGACATGCTGTCCGCCTCCGGAATGGAAAGATTGGAGGCAGAAACAGTGAAAAGAAATAGTAATAAACGATGGACCAGGATCCCTCGGGCAGCAGCAATTGCTCTTGTGCTACTTGTGTCGGTGGGTAGCATTGCGTATGCAGCAGCCAGATACTACGGTATCCTGGATTTTTCAAGAACTACAGGAAATACTATTCCGAAAGAGGCAGGCTCACTGATTGAAAAGGATCTGCATCAGGAGACAGAAGAAGCTAAGATTGTTCAGATCACAGAGGATGCACAGAATGAGAAGAGCCCGGCCACAGAAACGAAGACCGGTAATGAGCTGTTCGAGTGCAGTGTGAAGGAAGCTCTTCGCGATAGTGAGACCATTACGATCGTCTATGAAGTGTCGGCAAAGGAAAAAGGAAAATATCTGTTTATACCCGAGGATGCAACACCGGAAGACGGTATTCCGAAAGAGCATGGAAGCAGATGGGACTATTCCGGCAGTACGTCGATCGGCGAATATGCCGCCCAAAACAAGCTTAAGGTTATCAATATTGGCGGAGGATTGACCTGGAGTGAACTGGATATTGTAGAGCAGACTGTGGATTTTATTTCTCCGGCAGATGATGTGATGGATGTTTATATCAGAGCCACATTGGAGGCCTCAAACAGCGATAAAAATGTGAGTTGCACGGTTACAGCGCGTTCAGAAGCAGACAACACCATTCTAAAAGAGCGTATTGCATTTACACTGGAAGACCGAGCCGGGTCAGAGGTTACATCATATTCTCCGGCATCGGATTCCGCGTATGCAAAGGATCTGAATTGTTCCTTTATCAAAGCTGAAGTAATCCAGACAGCATTAGGAACATATGTGGATGTATTCTTTACGAGAGAAAAGGCGGGCCTTTGGGAAGAGGAAATTACTCTTACAATGGCAGACAGCAAAGGCGATAGGGCCGGAGGCTACATTCTAAAAACTGAGGATGATGAAGCATATAGAGCAAGAATTGAGACAGGTAAAATGGATATCGGGGATTCCTTTGAGGTGACAGTTTACGATATTGAAAACCATAAGGAATTGCAGACCATCACATTCACCAAACAGAAGTAATGAAAAAGATGTGTAAGGGGCTGTCGCAATAAAACTTTGGACAGCACTTCCTAATCGTGGAAAATCCGGCCTTGATGGCCGGATTTTCCCTGTTTATGACGGGGATTTCGCTGTATTCCTGAATTAAAGGGATTCCAACTGAAGCCGCCTACTAAATAAGCGCCTACCTCTGATCGTTGTTTTGACTGGTCAAAATTTATGAGGCTTTCAGTTCAGTCAGGAACTTGCCTGTCCGACCTCCCTGGATCTTGAAATGAAGCTTATTGATGTTATAGGCAATGGCCAGGAGAATGCTCTGTGCCAGCACATTTTCTTTTCCCCGGTATAGATACCTTCGGAAATTCATATCTTCTTTTATGACGGCAAAGCTGCCTTCAGCTTGTATGCTTCGGTTCATTCGGAGCTGTGTTCCATACTCTGTTATAATCCGCTCCAGTGTTTCCTGCCTCTTCTGTTTCATCACTTTGGAGACATTCAGCCGCTTGTTCCGCTCCGCCATCGGTGTCTTGCAGTTGTTGCCGTGGATACATTTGTCTTTATGGGGACATCCCTGACAGTTTTCACATTCGTAGACTGTTACTGTGCTGACGTAACCATTCCTGTTCTTACTGTGACGGTCATATATTCGTCTGAGCCTCTTTCCGCTTGAACAAATATATTCATCCGTCTCAGGATCATACTTCATGTTCTCTCTACGGCTGATATCCTGGCGGTATTTCCGGGTCTTCGAGATCTCATAATTCTGCGGTTTCAGATAGGATTCCTGACCGTTCTGTTCCAGGAAAACATAAGCTTCTTCGCTTTCATATCCGGCATCTGCGACGATCTCACGATATTTAAAGGGAAGATGGGATTCCATGTCTCTCAAAAACGGAACCAGCGTCAGGGCATCGTTTGGATAATGGCTCAGGTCAACCCATGTGATGTATTGGGCATCGACTCCGTGCTGTAGATTATAAGCCGGCTTCAGCTGCCCATTCAGCATGGCGTCCTCTTTCAGACGCATGAATGTCGCGTCCGGATCCGTTTTCGAGTAACTGTTCCGTTCCCCGCATACATGCAGATGTTTTGTGTATTCTTTCAACTTGCTGATATAACCATCCAATGTTTCGATGGATTTCTGCAGCTGGCTTTTCCGATGGCCGACCCCGTGGACAAAAGTGATTCCTTCTTCTTCCTTGATCTGACAGAGCTTTTTTCGCAGCCGTTTCATGGTATGCAGTGTCGCTTTTCCGTTATAGACCACTTTGATCCCGTACAGTGCCTCACATTCTTCGATAAAAAAAATGATCTTTTCAAGCAGACGGGCCTGGTGTTTTGTCACCGATTTTTTCCAGATAAATGTATACTTGTTCGCGCAGGATTCAATCTTTGTTCCGTCAATAAATATGGTCTTTCCGGAGATTTCTCCCAGATCATGAAGGATCGATGTTACATTGGCAAAAATAGTCTTGGAACAGGCTGACAGATGAAGTGAAATGAACCTCGCGATTGTAGAATGATCCGGAGCCGGCATCCCTTCAAGAAGGAACATGAAGTTAATGTCCCGCTTACAGGCAGATTCAATGTCACGGCTGGAAAACAGACGGTTCATGGCAGCGTAGATCATGATCTTAAGCATCTGACGCGGAGTCGCCTGATTTTTCCGGACCCTGTCATAAGTAGCATAGAGTTCCGAAAGATCCATTCCCTCCACAAATGCACTCAGAAGGCGGACCGGGTCATCAGCCGGGATCATGGTTTCCATTTCGAGTGGAAGTTTGATTTGATAAAAGCCTTGATATGTCGTATAATCAGGCTGTAAATGTAATGGGGTTCGCATACCATTATTTTACAACAAAGCCCGGACTTTTCGAAGCCCGGACTTTTGTTTTATAAGAGAAATCCGGCCGTCTCGCCGGATTCCATCCGATGAAAAAGACTGCCGCACTAATTACTTAGTGCGACAGCCCCCTTATTTTATTTATCCAGGATTCTGGCGCTGCGTTCCATCCAGTTCCCGCAGCGGTAATACAGAAACATCGCGAAGCCGGTGACCAGCCAGGATGCGAGATAGCAGAAGCTCAGCGCCTGCAGGGTATGGAACCACCGGAAGACGGTGACGACCCAGATCACGCGGAACAGGCAGATGCCGAGTCCGATGATGATGACCGGACGTTCCGCGTCCCCGGCGCCGCGCAGGATCGCCGAGAGCACTTCGATCACGGACCAGACAAAGTAGAACGGCACAAAGTAGGTCATGATCTCATAGGTCGTGTCAATGACGGCCGCGTCGGTCGTCAGCAGACCGATCAGCGGTCTGGCGAAGAGCATCAGCAGGGAGCTGATGACGACCGTGATCCCGATCGCCATGATCATGCCCTGGCGGACGCAGGTCCGCAGCCGGTCGTGCTTCCCGGCACCGAGATTCTGGCCGACAAAGCTTGTGATCGCACTGCCGAGCGCATTGCTGATCGCCCAGAATATGCCGTCCGTCTTTCCGGACATGGCCCAGGAGGCCACGACAACGGTACCGAGCGAGTTGATGCCGACCTGCACGATCATGTTGGAAACGCTGTACATGGCGCTCTGCATGCCGGATGGAAGGCCCAGCCGGAACATGTTCTTCAGATAAACGCCGTGCAGTTTCAGCTCACGCAGATTGAGCCGGTACGCTTCGTCTGCCGTCATCAGCCGGTGTGTGAGCAGGAACATGTTCAGGACCTGCGCGGCAACGGTCGCGACCGCTACCCCGGCAATGCCCCAGTGAAAGACCACGACGAAAACGAAGTCCAGAACAATGTTGAGCACACAGCCTGCGACCATATAAAGGAACGGGCTCATGGAATCGCCGATCGAACGCAGAACATTGGATTCCATATTCAGGATGAGGATGAACGGCACGCCCGTGAAATAGATCCGCAGGTACAGTACGGATCCGGCCATTGTATCTTCGGGCGTGTTCAGCAGCCGCAGCATCGCCGGCGAAGCGGCAAGTCCGAGGATCATCAGCGCCAGGCCGACAAGGGTGAACACCGCCAGCGCGTTTCCGATGGCTGCGTGAATATCATCCTTCCTGCCGGCGCCGTAGATCTGTGCGATCACAACTGCGGCCCCGGTGGTGGTCGCCACGAAAAAACCGATCAGCAGATTGATGATCTGGGCGGCGCTTCCGCCGACCGCGGCAAGCGCGACGGTGCCGACAAAACGGCCGACGATCAGTCCGTCTACAGCGTTATAAAGCTGCTGGATGCAGGTTCCGGCAGCGATCGGAAGAAAGAATACGAGCAGACGCTGCCAGACAATGCCGGTGGTCAGATCTTTTGCGGATGAAGATGTTCGTTTCATGATCCCGATTCAGTCCTCCCTTCCTGCGAACCACCGAAGGGAAAATTCGGCGGCGGCTTCGGAAAGAGACTTCATGCTCCAGCCGGTCGTGTTGAGAATGAGATCGAACATGCTGCTGTCGGACCGGTGCTTTCCGGTCACGATCTCGCGTGTGCGCATGCGGAATTTGTCGATCCGCTTTATATTCTTCAGAACGACCCGCTCCGTCAGCTGCTGTTCCGGCGGTTTCTTCCGTTCGAATGCCATGCAGCGCTTCAGCCTGGATTCCATGTCCGCGCACACAAAGATCCGGAAAGGATCATATTCCTTCAGAATGACATCCGCGTCGCGTCCGACAATAATACAGTTATTTCCGGTCTCGGCGATCTCTCGGATCACTTCCCGCTGCCGTACGAGCATTTCCGTACGTTCAGCATGGCTGAAGCCGATATGTGAAAAACTGTTCCTGTAAGTCAGCTGATAGGTATGCCAGCCGTGATGGGAAATGAGGTGCCGGACATGATCCGGATTCATTCCCCGCTCATCAGCAAGCTTTTCGATGATTTCCTTATCATAATAATCCCATCCGAGAATATCCGCGAGCCGTTTTCCGAGTTCCCGGCCGCCGCTCCCGAACTGTCTGCTGACAGTGATGACGTGCATTTTTATGCCTCCATGATCTGTTTTTCTGCATAACGAACGGCATTGTAGCACAGAAGCGGCCTGTTGACAATGAGAGAAAAGGTGTGATTGCTGTTTCTGCTCCTACAGCTGCGCCAGCATATCCCGCAGCCGTCTTCCGGCGGAACCGCCGAAATCCTCCGCACGCCGGATGCGCAGGAAGGAAGAACCGTAGATCAGCCGTTCGTTGTCCAATTCGGCATCCTCGCCGAGGAAGATCCCCAGTACCCTGGCGCCGAGCCGCCTGAGCCGGCGTACCTGCGCACAGGTGTCCTGTACCGCCGTGTTCCCGATATATTTTTTCTGCATGCCGGGGCGTACACGGCCGCTGACCATATCATTGGGAAGTCCGTCGCTGAAAACGACCATGATTTTTGTTTCTTCTTTCCGCTTCAGAAGATCGATGCCGGCGGCAGCAAAGGCCAGACCGTCGCGGTTGTTGGAGGAAGCGTGATAATCGAGGATCCGGTAATCGCCGTCCGGTCCGTCATCATCGTCCCGAAAACGACGCAGGACCGTATGATCCCCGTACGTACAGTAGCTCATGACACGGTGCGGGATGCGGACACGGCTCAGCGCGGCGCTGAACATATAGCTCTGAAGGGCGACCATCCCCTATCAATAGAAGCCATTATAATACTGTCTACGTTCCCAATATTCCGCTTATATGGTTTCTATAGATTACCGTGAATCTATAAAAATAATAACATGCATAGGAAATCGTCTCAACATAATTCTTCCCCAAATTCTTTGATAATGTCGGTGAACGGCATTCAAACCATCCCCTCCCAAGACTCCACTGAACCAGCAGAATGGCTTGATGTCCAAATCAGATCATTTCCTTCTCGAGAATCTTCCATGAACCTTCGAATTCATTAGACCTCTAAACGAGTGCGCACATTCTTTCTCCATGATCTCAGCGCCGTATAAAAACATTGCGTCACTTGACATCGCATGAAAAGCATTTGCTGCCTGTTCATAATTCAGATATAACTGCCTGAGTTTCATATTGCCGCTAGCGTCTATAGCTGCAACAAATTTCTCCAGATGCTCAGAATATTCCTTGTAGACAGAGATATATTCTTTACAGAGTGAATCCGGCAGCAGACCTGCCGATATTGTATACGGATCGTCAAAAGGACCTTCAAGAATATTCCGTTTATAAAATTCTTCTTTGTTCATTAACCCTCACACTCCTCATAAATGAGACGCGGTTTGCAGTTGCTTACAGGCCCTGTAAGCGGAACATATCACAATCGTCAGATGAAGTAAAGAGCGCGAATTTCGCTGATTCACAGGAATCAAACTGGTTTGTGACTCGATCTGTTACAACGAAAAACCTATAAACTGCGGTATATATAGTACCCATGACGGCGGAAAAGGAAGTAGTATTGACGCTGCCATGAAACCTACTGCTTATTTGTCCCGATTTTTGTGACGCTTCTACACAAATGCTGAACTATTAAATTTTTATAAAGTACGTCCACCGGATACAAAGAGCTCATTTTCAGAGATATCAGAGATCAAGTCACGCATCTTTACCTCCATATCCTGCAGCTACTGTCGTCCCTGATGTTCTATGCCGCCCTGACCTGCTAGATGCCCTCGCTGCATGGCAAGTTCCTCCTGGTATTCCTTCAGCCTTTTCAGTACCGATTCCCGCCCTTTAAGCGGCAGCTTTCCATTACGGCGTTTTCCGGAGCGACGCTTCCTGGCTGTGGTTTTAGGTGCCATATTGTTCATCCGGCCATCAATCATGGAATAGTTCTGTTCCTCTGTTATTTCTGCAGACCGCAGATACTCCCCATTCTCACTGCCACGCTGCCCATTCTTCAAAGAAGCTGACCGGGTGAGCGCTTCATCCGCTGCATTCCCCATGTGTATATATGCCCGGATCTGCTCTGTTACTTCTTCGGAAAATCCTTTTGCTGTATCCGATGCTGCTGTTTTTCCATTGCTGTCCAGAACGGCAAATTGTGCTCTGTTTCCGAACTGCTGATTCTGCATCAGAAAAAACTGCTGCCCGTCAATCCAGATCTCCTCTACCGCACTCCAGAGGCCGGAACGTCCTTCGATGATATAATCTGAAGTATCAATTGTCAGAACCGGCATAGAAGATGAAACCCTGAAAAATCCTGTCAGGACAATCAGTTTCTCCGGATCCACGTAATAAGCGGTCGTAATCCCGTCGCGGGTGACAACAAGTACATCGCTAACCTCCAGCACTTCACCGGAAGAAGCGGCAGGCAGCCTGTTTTCAAGCTGCCTGCGAAGATCCATCGGCTTCATCGCCGGATCAAAAGACGCCATACAAACCTGCTGGTAATCCTGTGATGTCACCTTTACCCGGTATTCCTGCAGGAAATGCCAGGTCCTGTGCCTGCGCACGGCAAGATCAGGATCCTTTTTCAGCCGGTAAACCGCAAACTGGTTCCTCCCTCTGCTCATGTGAGAGCTTCCTCCATAGCTGCTTCCACGCGGTATTCTTCCCTGTATTCCTCAAGATCCAGCATACCGAATTCTTTATCCGTGATCCGTTTCAGCTTTTCCGCCGCACTGATGACAATTGCCTCCATATCCGGATCCTCCCTGACTTCCGGAAGAATATCCTCCAGTTTATAGATCATGTCTCGGCGGGTGCCTACTTCAAATACGGAAAGGACCAGTAGTTCTTCCTCATCAAATAAGATCTTTCTCATAGCGCCTGTTCTCCTTTCTTTTTTCTTACAGCCTGCCCCCTGTCTCTCTGGACTCTGACAGCCTGTGCTTTATCAGATGCCTTCACCTTTTCCCGGTTTTCGTTTAATGTCTTCAGGACGGATTCTTCCTTTGCGGACATCCGGTCCTTCGCTTCGGTGATACCCATCTGCCCGGGACGATCCGCTATGGCTGCTTCCCCGACTGGCTGTTCAGGTCCGGCCTGAACCGCTTCCGGGCGGATATATGTCCTTGTCTCGGCAATGGCCGCCTGGATATCCGGATTCAGACGGAATTGTTCTACACCGTTGATCGCCGCCTCCTGAACCTGGCCCCCGACTACAAGAGGAACGGCATCTGAATACTCGTGTCCGTTCTGCAGAATAAAACCGATGCCTTTTCCACCCATCTGCCCATCCGGCATCTGGCTGTAAATCTTTAATGCCTCGATCAGGGAGAGTTCACCATGATATTCACCCATGACCGGGAAATCCATACACTCTGCCGCGAAAAACATCAGCTTTCCTTCCGTCGGTACAGTTTTTTCCTGTGCCTGTACCTGTACCGTTTTCAGGAATTCCGGGACCTCTTCATATCCGAACCGGTCCACAAAGAATGCATGATCTTCTCCAGCCCGGTGTATTACCACGATATCGCTCACACTGAGGGAATGCCCGGTGGAGTCCTTCGGCATTTTGGGGCCGTTGAACTGCACAAAAAGGTCTTCCAGCGAGGTCTGCGGTGAGAGACCGGCAGTATATACCATCTGATAATCCTCCTGGCGGATCTCATAGCCTTTCTGACGGACATAATCCATCCCCATATACTCGAATACGCCGGCGGGAGAGCCTTCCCGTATCTGATAGATCGTAAAACGATCCGTGTCCTGTTCGGCGCTCTGTTCAGCAGCCCGTTCTTTCATCCGCTCCGCCATAAAAGCATCCATCTCTTCGATGATCTCACCGGCAGTTCTCCGGATCGTATCCATACAGGCCTTCAGCTGTTTGGTATCCTGGCTGCCGGACCAGCTGGCCAGATACGGAATGGAATATCCCGAAGTATTCATATGGTAATGGAACATCACCGTATAGGCGATGGATTCTGCCTCCAGCTCCTTCTGCTGTGCACTTTTCGCTACGCCTTCTGCCTTCATCGCATCTCTGTCATGAAGCCTTGCATGGCTTACCTCGTGAACCAGGGTCTTGAGGGTCTGACTCTCACTCATGCCCTTCTGAATCACGATCTCTTTATCCACGGTGTGATAATATCCCTTTGCACCGCTTTCTATATCCGCAAAACGGATCGGTACCGGGCTGATTGCCGTCAGTGCGTCCATAAACAGCTTGAAGTTCTCCGCATCCCCGGTTAGTTCCGGGACATCCAGTTCCGGTAAGGGTTCTCCGGTCGTCTGAGAGATATCGAAGACTTTTTCCACCTTAAACCGCGGGACTGTGACTTCCACTTCCTCCATTTTCGGTTTTCCGTCCGCCCCGAGAACAGGCATGCCGGTCCGCGAATCCACTACTTCCCGTGCCCTGCGTTCTTTAACCGGGGCAGGCGCGATGATGGACAGCCCTTTCTGTCCCCGCATGACCTGCCGGTTGAATCTTTGTTTCCATGTGGTGTAAGAAGCCACTCTGGTCGCCTCCGGCATCTGCATCGCAATCAGCAGGACATTGTTCGCACTGTAATGATGGAATTTTGACATCGCCTCCAGCACCTTCCGGAACTGCACATCGTTGGTCATATACTCCTTTACGCCTGCCTCCAGGCGGTCTGTGATTTCTTTCAGCTGTTCCCGCCGGCTGGGATATGCCGGACGTTCGCCGTCCTGACGGGTTTCCTGTTTCGGTCTGCCGCCTGCCGGCGGTTCAGCAGTCTCTGCAGCCACTTGGCTGCGCTGTTCTCTCTGATCTCTTTCTGCCATATGATTTCTTTCCTTTCTTTCAGTTTCTGTTCTCTCCCCGACGCGAAGTATGTCCTCCGCTGCCATGGAAATGGTTTGATCACTAAAGTCCACGGTTCCCTGTTCCCTCATACTGAAATATGTCCCGATTTCACCGCCAACAATCACATGATCCACACAAGGAATCCCCAGGATTTTCCCCGCTTCTATGACCTTCCTGGTCGTTTGGATATCCTCCTGGGAAGGCGTCACATCCCCGCTCGGATGATTATGCAGCAGCATAAACGACTGTGCATTGGACAGGATTCCTGATTTCAGGATGTTGGGGATAGATGCGATTGATTGGTTGAGATCCCCCACGCTGACCACATGAAAATTGATGGGCTGCAGCCGGCTGTTCAGATTTACTACGCAGAGAACCTCCCGGTCATAACCGGAAAGCTCTCTGCGCATCACATCGATTGCAGCCATCGGATCCGACATCGGCCGGTCTGAATACAGAGAACGCCCTTCCTCCAGACGGATTCGAACTTCCCGCAGCCTATACGGCCGGTTCTCTGTCATCTGCATCGTTTCTGCCATTGCTGTCCTCCTCATCAAAATATATCGCCAGGATCTCTCCATCCGGCATATTTCGGATGTACTCTTTTAACTGTTCAAGTGTCATGCTTTCTTTCATCATCTGTTTCTGCTCCCCTTCTGCCTGCCTCCGTCACGCTTGGGAAATTCCAGGCTGAATTCAGCCCTCCCGTTATTCCACACCATCAGGAGATCCGCTGTGAAGTACATGTTTTTCTTCATGGAATAGAGATCCTTGACTCTGGATCTTCCTTTTGCCAGGAGATCCTTTGCCATCCATGGCTCCAGCTTCTTCTGCATCCTTTCCAGATAACGGTTCTCTTTCCAGAGAACAAACTGGCATTCCCGATTGGAACAATAGTAGTTCTGCTTCCCTTCGTAGACAGGAGAACCGCAGACCGGACAGGTACCGATGGCTTCCCGCACTTTATGCGTGCCGAATCGATTCCGTTCCTCTCCATCGATCCCACGGCATTCCTCCAGCATTTGGCGGAGCATGTCCGTAATCCCCTTCATAAAAGTACGGCTGTCGTATTGTCCGCGTTCCATCATGAGAAGCCGGTTTTCCCAGTCAGCCGTCATCTTCGCTGATTTCAGGTATTCCGGCATGACCGAGACCATCTGTTTCCCTGCATCCGTTGCAATAATCTGTTTTTTCTTCCGCACCGCGTACCCCCCAGAGATCAGCTTATCAATGATGTTTGCTCTGGTAGCCGGTGTTCCAAGACCTTTCCGCTCGACATCTGCTTCCATCTCCGAACTTCCGGCACGTTCCATCGAGGAAAGGAGAGTGTCCTCTGTAAAGTGTTTCGGAGGCTGCGTCCAGTGTTCCGTTACCCTCGACTGCACAGGTGAGAGCTGGGCTCCCTGATACAGGGAAGAGAGATCCTGGTTTTCCGCAGTTGCATCAGGTCCTTCGTCAGCCTCTACTTCAGCCCGGCACTGCTTTTTCACAGCATCACAGACAGCTTTCCATCCGGCTTCCTTCACAGACTTCCCTGTCGCCGTAAAGGAATACCCACAGCACTGCAGTACTGCTTTTACGACTTCATACACATGCTTTTCTCCGGCAGCACAAATCAGCCGTGCCGCGATCAGAATCAGCACGTTTCTTTCCTCCGGCTTCAGAGCTGAAAGATCCTGTTTCCGTATTTCAACAGTCGGAATAATGGCATGATGGTCGCTGACCTTTTTACTGTTTAAGAGCCTGCCGATATTATTTGTGGGACCCCCTGCCAGAAACGGATATACCTCCAGGCTTGCCGCAATCACACTGTGGGCGGTCTGTTCCATGTCATCAGACAGATAGTTGCTGTCAGTTCTCGGATAAGTAATCAGCTTGCTCTCATAAAGAGACTGCGCACTCTCCAGTGTCTTTGCCGCTGTATAGCCGAATAAACGGTTGGCTTCTCTCTGCAGCGTCGTCAAATCATACAGCTTCGGCGGAAGGGTAGTCTTCATCTGCCGGTCCAGTGAGGTAACCAGGGCATTTCTCCCCTCACAGTTTCCGGCGAGACGGTTGGCCTCCTCACGGGACGAAAAGTGCTCCGATACCGCATCAATGACCTTTCCCTGGCTCTCCGCCTGCAGGTGCGTAATGAAATACTGCTCCTTATGGAAGTTTGCAATGGCGTTTTCCCGGTCCACCAGCATGGCCAGCGTTGGCGTCTGTACCCGACCAACAGCCAGGCGATAGTCATAAACCTTTGTGAAGGCCCTGGAGGCATTCATTCCTACAAGCCAGTCCGCCTGTGCGCGGCAGACAGAGGCTGCTGCCAGATTTCTGTATGCCTCCGCATCTTTCAGATTCTGAAAGCCCTCCCGGATCGCGGAATCCTCCATGGAAGAGATCCACAGACGTTTTACCGGCAGTCGGCTTCCCGACAGTTCATATACACGGTTGAAGATGAGTTCTCCTTCACGACCGGCATCGCAGGCGTTCACAACATAGGAGAAGTCCCGGCTGTTCAGGAGCTCTTTCAGAACCTTAAACTGCTTGGCCTTATCCCCTGATATTTCCAGTTTCCATCTGTCCGGAATAATCGGCAGGGCCTCCAGCGACCATTTCCGGTAGCGCTCGTCATACGCTTCTGGCATGGCATATTCCGCCAGATGTCCGAAGCACCAGCTGACCACGCCGTCCGGTCCTTCCAGATAACCGTCTTTTCGGTCCTCACATACCAGGACCTGCGCAATCGTCTTGGCTACACTCGGCTTCTCCGCAACAACTAAAAATCTTTCTGTAAAAGGATTCTGATACATATTCCCTCCTTAAAATAGCAGCAGGCACCCAGCTGCCCGGATGCCTGCCTGTTCTTATTGTTTCTAAGATCACTTTTTCCCCGACTGCTTCTGCTTTGCAACAAAGGCAAGCAGAAGATGATACTGCTTCAGGCGTTCTGCCATCGTCTTTCTCAGATCCATATCGTTCTCCTTTCCGCCGATTCCCGGCAACTGAACAGATAATACATTCCTGAAATGATCTCATCAGATCAGATTGACGCTTCCTGTGTGCGGTTCGGTCCGCTCTTTTTCGGCTGTCCTTTAACCTGTTCCTTCTTTTCATTCAGGCGATTAAGAACTGACTTACGTTCCTTTCTGCTGGTGTCCTCGCGGCCAGGATCATGGGATGAATCTCTGTCCTCCGGGTGCTCGGTTCGTTCTGTTTCCTGCGCCTTCTCAGCCACCCTGGCAGCAAATGTCTCTGCTTTTTCCAGTACATGATCCTGAGCGTCATAGTGATATACGAAATCCGACAGCCGGTCCTCCGGTGCCACCTCGCTCGCATTGATCTCTCTTACCATGAACTGCAGGCTGTCCAGATCCTGGCTACCGTCATCCGGGAGGATCAGGACTTCGTGCACTGAGGAAGGAAGGACAAAAAAGTCTGTTCCCATCTGTTCGGCAATCGCGTCAAGCTGACCGGGATAGAACATAGCGGCGGCTCCCTGAAAGCCCTGAGCATTCGTCAGCACCATCAGCTGCGGCCCTTCCATAGGCGGTATCATTTCCGCAGCCATCTCTGGTTCGATCCCCATCATCTGCTGCAGCACTTCTGTCATACTGGAATACTTCACGGGGTAGAGGTGCTGAGTACTTTCCAATGCGTCCGCATGGAGCTGTTCTGCCGTCACGCCGTACATCTCCATCATCTTATAGGAGACTGGCGTAGATGCTTCCACACCATGGAGTCCTTCAAAAGCGATGTGATAGGAGATTGCCAGCCCATCTACCTCCTTATGCGGGCTCATCCTGAGAAACGCTTCGCTTTCCTTTGCGTCCGTTACCCGGATGAAAAGATGATCCTTCACCTGGCTGTAATCCTTGAGCCACGCCGTCCGTAACTCCGGAGTCAGCTGTACCTGCTCAGCAATCGCCCTCATCGCGGCTTCCAGGCTCATTCCGCTCCTCTGATATTCCTTAAACCGGGTATTCAGATTGATGTTGGGAACGATTGTCTGATCAGCACGCTTCACCTGCATTCCCAGATAGGAAGCATTCAGTTTCTGAAACTGCTCCACAGTAACATCTGCATCCGCAAATTTTTCCGGGAGATAGTCTCTGATGCTTTCCGTTACCTTACCCACGAACTCTTCAAAGTTCAGTCTTTTTTCGTTCATACTGTTTTATTCCTCCATTTTTTATTTTCAGTCTTCACGTTCTGTTTTCAGGCCGTCGTCTATTTCCATGCCTTCATTATCATCTGCCTCTTCTTCACGACCTGGCTTATAGATCTTGAAGTAGTAAAGCAGAGCAGCAATGATTGCTCCGGCACCTACGATCAGCAGGCTGCTGTTCTCAAGCGGTGCCTTCTTTTCCGGCACTGCCTCCTCGGTTTCCTCCTGTGCAGAAGTCTCTGTTTCTGCAGGTGCTGCTGTTGTCTCCGGAATGATTACCGCAGGCGCAGCTTCCGCTTCTGCCATAGACTCTGTTTCGGTCTGATTCATGAACTCCGCCAAATCGTTCTCATCGACCAGAGAGAGCATATAGACATTCTCTGTGGAATTGCTGTGGTCAATGACCATATAGAAGGTGTTGTTATTCTTTGTACGGATCGTATAGAAATCCTTTCCGCTTGAACCCTTGATCTCATCACCAAGATCACCGTTTCCCGGTGTGGAAAAGCCCTGTTCCGGTTCGGTTTCCGCATCGGCCACCTTTTCTTCTTCAGGTGTTTCTGCTGCAGTCCTTTCCTCCACCGCTGCAGTTTCTTCCTCCCAGGTCGGATCCACATTGGCATAAGCCGGTCTGACACAGCTCATCAGGAGACAGCAGGCAGCAAGAAGCGCCGCCAGGGCCATCAGTTTCTGGTTCTTAATCGTGATTCCTGTCATTATTGTTTTCCTCTCTTTCCGGGCTCGTTTCCTCGGCCCCATTCTGATCGCCGGAAATACCGGTATCAGACATTTCTTCATTACCGTCAGGATCCGTCTCTTCCTCCGCAGCTATCAGCAGCCGTGTCCGGAGTTCTTCACTCAGGTTTCCCACCTGGATGGCTGTCAGCAGGTCAAACAGATCCCTCGCTCCCAGCTTCATACTCCGGATGCTTTTGATGATCTCCAGATCCTCTTCCTTTTTTCTTGCTTCCCGGATCTCCTTCAGAAAATCCTGTTGTTCCGCAATCCGGGCCATGATCTTTTCTTCCTCGTCAATTAACCGTTTCAGTTTCCTGCTCGTTGTACTCACCTGTCCTTTCTTGTAATAAGATCGATTATGGCAATCGTCCAAATTGCAGGAAGTGATTGTTCCAGTAGTTCGTGTTGATCGTCGTGTACTGAATCGGCTTCCCGCAATGGATCATCATGCCGTCCCCCACATAGATGCCTACATGACTTGCACCGTCGGTGTCATAGGTCTTCTCAAAGAAGATCAGATCACCCGGCTTCGCTTCCTCCGGAGAGACGTAGGCACAGAGTTGACGAAGTCCTTCCGCAGTGCGTCTGCCATAATCCCAGCCATTTCCGCAGTGGTTGATCACCCAGCTGACAAATCCGGAACAATCAAATCCTCCCGGCGCGTAGCCGCCCCAGACATAAGGCGTTCCCAGGTGCTTTTCCGCTTCCTCGATCATTCTTGCGAATCGCTCATCACTCAATGCTTCCGGAGGGATGGTATATCCGTTTCCTCCGTAGGTCGGCAGCGTGCTCAGATCGAACAGATAATTCCTGTGTCCGTAAGTACGGTTGTACAGGCTGTAACGCTCCTTTTCATCGTCTGTCATCCGGTTCCGTAGGACCGTATCCAGATTGTGGTTGGTGAGGGTTACACTATAACGGTTGACGGTCTGTGTGGTGGTTACCTCAATCTCCTGCGTCCCGTTGTCATCTGCAAGGTAAGCATCCCAGGTCTGATGACCATGGTTCTGCGCGGTTGCATGGTCGTCATAATAGACGTCAAACTGCACGCCGTACTGGTCAAAAGCGCCGGTATCCTCCACAACATACTCCACGCCGTTCATGACCACATGCGTTCCCATTGGAACAAACGGATCTGATGCGTCTACTGCGATGGTATGGGCTGCTGTCGGATATACACCGCTGGCAGTTGGTCCCCCGGCCCACTGACCGCAGCAGAGTTCGCAGTTGCAGTAGCCGCTCGTGACCACCTGCCCCAGCGACTCCCCAACACGTACTGTTTTTGTCTCTGTCACCGTCACATTCCGTTCTCCACTGGTAGTCAAACCATATTGTTCCCGGAAGATCTCCTCCAGTTCATCTTTCACCTGCTCATACGTGAATTCGCCGTACTTCGTGGTGAAGTAGGAGATCAGGTGATACGGATTATGAGAAATCTCATCGATCTGGTAACGGAAATCATCGTACTCCGGGTGTTCTGTCCGCATGGAATTGATCTGGGCGTTCAATGCTTCCTCCAGTTCGCGGTAACGATTTTCGACTTCATGAATATCCTCGTCCGTGGACGGATAGGTGGTTCCTACCACACTGCTCCCGACGCCCTGCATGATTGCCGTACAGCTGGTCAGGCTGGCTGAAATCATAAGAAAGAAGACTCCGATCAGGCCCAGGATCAGGAAGACCCTGCTGTTGCGGACAAAAGCCTCTTTTACGACTGCTGCCGCCTTCACCGTCAGGTTCTGCTGCGTTTGAATGATTGTCTGCACCGTTTTTTCTTCCTGTTTGGCCGCTGCGTACATCCTGCGCTGCCTCTGTTTCCGAAAGAATTTTTTGATCGCAGACTTCTTATCCGCCTCGATCTTTGCGGCCTTCGCAGTCCGGGAGCCTTCCTCACCGGCAAATACAAGACGATCTACTCCGGCTTCCTCTGCCTTTCGCCTGGTCGCCTTTGTTCTCCGATTCTGCCTGCGAAGTCTTCTTGCCGCAGCGTGACGGACTGAATTCTCAGCTGCCATTTCCGCGCCATGTGCAGCCTGAGCCCCAACATTTTCGTCCTCTTCTTCAGAGAGCTTTGCATGCATGGCGTACCCTGCAGCACCGGCCGCTTTCCGGATTCCTCCGGCGGCAGCATCTGCCGCGGCCCTTATGTTTCCGGATTTAAAACCGGCGCCACCGCCTTTCACCATGCCGCCTTCATCATCAAAGGAAAGCCGGGAGCTCATACGGATTTTTCTTTGTTCCTGGTTCAGGCGTTCTTTTTTCTGCTTCCCCAGGATCTCCTGTTTTACATTCGCAAGGTCTTCCGATTCCTCTGTGGTTTCTTTTAGACGCGATTCCTTGTTCCTCTCACTGGAAGTAAAGTCCGCTGTCTGTTGTTTGATCCTTTCATGTCGAATCTCTGCGGCAGAACGAACAACGGGTACGGCTGTACCGGAAGGATGCCCCCGGATCTGCTGCATCCGCTTTGACTGCTGGGAGACAGATTGTGCACCGTTATTGTCCAGGTCATTATTTTCTGCGCTTCCGGTATCATCATCTGTTTCTTCCATAGAAGAAGGAGCCTCCCTTAACGAAGACTCCCTCTTGCCAGCCATTCTTCTTTTGTTCATATTTCCGGACATGCTGCCTGGTTCATCTGTATCCTCGAGGATTCCATCCGGATTCTGAAGTTCCTCATCTGTTGTATGGATCCCCCCTTTTCGGTTGAACCGAAGCTCTTTGCTGCTGTCCGCTACCGGGATGAGAGAGCGGTCCGGGGAAGGGCCTTCCATCGGACGATCTCCGATTCGCTCACCGGAATCTGCTTTTACCTTCCTTGTCTTTCCGGTTCGGAGGTTTTCTTCCACCAGACCGTCCCGGCTCATCTTCAGCACTTTTCGGGCTTGTGCCTTATATTTCTTCCTGGCCATCTGAAATCCCCCTCCCAAGTTATCCTATCGAGGATCGCATAATCACTGTTCCTGTTCCTGATACTCATTCCATCTCTGTAATACAGCCTCTGCTTTTTCACGAAGAGCTTTCCCCAGGCGCATGGCACGATTCAGGTACCGGTCATCCCTATGTCCATTATTCAGCATTCCGTTAATCAGATCGGTCAGCAGCCACATTGTATAAATATCCGTATGCATCTCATTGAGAAAGATTCTGTATCTTACGCAGAGCGGCACTTCCTGTTTTTCCTCTGTAGCATCATTCATACAGTCAGCAGATTCTAATCCGGCATCCTCTGTATTTGCTCCCTGGTTCTGAGCTCCCACAGACGTGTGATCTACAGGCTCAAAACCATCCGGTCTGCGTAACGGATCCGTACGGTTTATTTCCTCGAGGAGAGTGTCCAGTGCGCCAGCAGTATATTCCGCCCATTCTTTTGCTTCTTCAACGCTGGGTGTATAAGATCTCAGATTCATATTCATTATTTGATCCTTTCCGGCGGCTGCCCGCCGCCTTTCTGTTTAATCCTCGAGTACCGCCACCACGACCATCCGGCCGTTTTTGTGACTGTACTCGCAGGTTGATAACGTAAGAAGCCGCTGCTTATACACAGCGGTCTTCTTCATTTCGTACAGGGATCTGTCCCTGCATTCCTTTATGAAGTTGTCATATTCTGTTTTGTTTTCTGCTTTGGTGAAACCGTAGAACAGAAAGTCGTTTCCCGTATACACCGGCACCGCAAAGGCTGCAATTACACGGTAGTATTCCGCGCCGTGCAGCGTCTGCAGCTCAATCCGGTCGTGTTCCTTGCCGAAATCCCGGTCTTTGTACCTGTCCAGATCGGCAAACATGGATCCGTTGTTCATGTGATGCCCGTACAGGATCAGGTTGTCGCTTTCCTCCGGATCACAGTAATCCGAAAGATAGATGGTTCCGGCGTACGCATAGTCCCCATAGAAATCCTTTTTCAGGTAATAATCCTTCTCATCCGGATGGTACATAACTGGGTAATCGATCTGTGTATCCGGGATCCGGATCCAGTAGATGCAGTCCGGGTTTTCTTCGTGAAGAGCAAGCAGGCCCTCGTCAATCACAATCGCTTCCTCTGTTTCGGCCGTATCTTCCGAAGAATCCCTTTCGTCTTCTCCATTATTCCACTGTCCGGGTGGATCTCTGTCCTGTTCATGAAGTCGTCTCAAATGCTCATGCATCTGATGCTCTTTCCGGTAGTCCAAGAACATTCCCATCAGAGAGTAAATCGAGATGGAGATCAGGACGATCGATACGATCAGCAGGATTCCCTGCAGCCATTTCCTCATGCATCATCCTCCATCGCAGCCTTCGCTTCCTCTTCCTTCCGTTTTTCAACCTCTTCCGGTTTGGTCGTCATCAAGGAATAGAGCTTCAGATTCTTGTTGAACCGGTCCTTGAACGGAATAATGATATTTCCGTAGAAGAGAAGTCCTTCACCCTCGCCACTATTGGTCACATAGGAAAGCTGGTACGGTGAGATATTCAGCTGTTTCGCCAGGATCTGCCTGTCACCCGCAGCCTGGTTGAGCATGTAGATGAAGTCACTGTTCTCAAAAATGTTCTCGATCTCCCTGGAAGCCAGCAGATCCTTGATATTCTGCGTAATGCCCGTAGGAATCCCGCCCCACTTACGGAACCTTTTCCAGATTTCTACCGAATATGCTGCCTTCTGCTCCTCCTTCAGCAGAAGGTGGAACTCATCGACATAGTAGCGGGTGGATTTATGGGCGAAGCGGTTTAGTGTAACCCGGTTCCACACCTGATCCTGAACGATCAGCATTCCCAGCTTCTTCAGCTGCTTTCCCAGATCCTTGATGTCAAAGCAGACAATACGGTTATCCAGTTCCACATTGGTACGGTGATTGAACACCTTCAGTGATCCGTTGACATAAATCTCCAAAGCCGTCGCGATCCGCTGCGCCTGCACCTCCGACTGTGCCCGAAGAGTCGCGTACAGATCTCCCAGGACCGGCATGTTTTCCGGCACCGGATTTTCAAAATACTTCTGGTACACAATCGGCAGGCATCGATCGATCACGGACTTTTCCTCTGCCTCGATCCCGTTCCGGCTGCCCATGATGAGCTCGCACAGGGACAGGATGAAATCGGATTTGAAGCCCAGAGGGTTATCATCATCCGAGTAATCGAGGTTGATGTCCATCGGGTTGATATAATCATGACTTGTCGGCGCGATGTGGATCACCTGCCCGCCCAGCGCATGTACCAGCGGATAGTATTCACCCTCCGGATCACAGATGATCACATCATCCTTTGTCACGAAGAAGACGTTGCTGATCTCACGCTTGGCGGAGAAAGATTTACCGGAACCCGGCGTACCCAGGATCAGGCCGTTGGGGTTCTTCAGCTTCTTCCGATCCACCATGATCATGTTGTTACTGAGGGCATTGAGTCCGTAATACAGCGACTCGCCTTCCATGAACAGTTCCTGTGTCGTAAATGGAACAAAGATCGCTGTGGATGTCGTGGTCAGTGCCCGCTTGATCGGCACCAGGTTGAGGCCGAGCGGCACGCTGCTCATCAGCCCCGGTTCCTGCTGATAATCAAGCCTTCGGAGTACGCAGTTGTATTTCTGCGCGATTCCCGAAGTCTGAAAGATCACATTGTCCAGTTCCTGCCTGGTGTTCGCCGTATTCAGGAAAAGGACCGTGACCAGGAACATCCTTTCGTTTCTGGACTGCAGATCTTCCAGCAGGCGCTTGGCTTCATTACCGTAGGTCATCAGGTCTGACGGGATGATATCCATGTCATACCCGGACCGCACCGCCTTCTTCTGCTCCTCGATCTTCATCCGGTTAATATCCGTGACCTTGCTTTTTACCAGCTTAATAGCCCTCATCTGATCGATCGACTGAATATGCAGGTTTACCACCAGGTTCTTATCCATGTCCAGGAATTCCGCCAGCATCTTGTCAGTAAGTTCCGGAGCCAGGATCTGCAGGTAGCTCACCGCTCCCAGTGTCTCACCCATTTTAAAATACCGGCCCTGTTTGAACTCAAAACTCGTCGGCGCAATAAAGTCCTTCGTTGTGAGACCTGTTTTTAAGAGCTGATCATACTGGAAGGAGAATGGTACTGACTGTTCCGGATTGAAGGTCTCATACAGGATCTGCAGCCGTTCCACACCGTTTAACGGATATGCCCTGACTCCCAACACCTTAAAGTTGTTCAGGATGTCTGCCTCGATCCGCTCCAGCTTCGGTCTGGCTTCCAGGATGTTATCGGCTTCGATCGCGAAGGTGATATACTTCGTTCTCATCAGACCGTTGTTGCCCTTGGAAAGCTGGTCTTTCAGCATCTGGGCGTACTCCATACGGACGTCATCGAAATCATCATCCTGTGGTTCGATCTTAATGACCCGCTCGAACTCCGCCAGATTGGTCTTGTGATTGATAAAAGACAGCTGAAAATAAATCGTGCTGTCAAAGTAATTCAGGAAATCACACCAGTTCTCGAAAATAGCGCTCTTATCCTCGTTCTGGGCCAGCTGATAGTTGATGTCATAGAAGCGGATCGTCTTGGAGTAGAGCTTATCCTGCACTCTGCAGATCCCATCCCTTCCCATCTCACGGTAAGGAATCGATTTTTGCGCGGAGAGTCCTTTCCCTGCGTTTTTCTTTCCGGATGCGGATACTGCTTTTCCGGAAGTCTTTCCGCTTTTCTTCCCGGCAGTGGGAGAGCTGCTATCTGCGGATTTTGAGACAGATGTCTTGCGTCTCTTTTTTGTAATCCTCGCTTCCTTCTTTGCCCTTTTCGCTTCAAGCTTTGCCTTCTTTTTCGCCTCCTTTTCCTCCCACTTGAACATCTTTGCATCCTGCTTCGCCTGGATCCGTGCCTGTCTTGCGGCCTCCTTTTCCGCTGCGGCGCGGTGTTTCTCCTCCAGTCTCATCTGTTCCATGCGGATCATTTCCGCCTGCTTTTCCAGTTTTTCCCTCTGTTTCTCTTCCCGGCGGGTCAGCGGGCGTTCATAACGCGCCGGATTATAGCTCTCATCCCTGTCTCGCACGGTTTCTTCCTCCTCTCTGCGCTGCGGCATAAATACCTGCCTGGGCATTTCTCCGCTCCAGATCAGCGTTTCCTGCCGTCTTCCGGCTTTCCTGTCTCTCGTTCATGTTTCTGCCGAGGTTCTTTCCGCCGGATATGGCTTTCTTTTTACGGTTGCCGGACATCTTCACATTCCTCCATTTCTTCCCGGATACAGCTGCCGCCGGCTTATTTTCCGGTTTCTCATACAGGTTTTCTGTTTCATACAGGCGAAGATGCGGCCGCCTGAATTTTACGGTAATCATGTTCATCAGAACCTTTTCCAGGGGCATCCCGTCCCGTTCATACATCGCGAACAGGAAAGCCGGCACCATGAGCACCACCATCCCCATCATCGCGTTGCTGTTCCCGATCAGATCCCTGGTCAGGAAATAGAACGGCAGACCGACAGCCGCTGCAGCGGCGAAGCAGATGATCTGCCGTCTGGTCAGATTGAATGCCAATTTGTTTTTCACTCTTGTTAGGTCCTTCGGGACACTGACATATGCCATCCTGCTTCCCCCCTTTTAATGTGCATTGAATATCTGTTTGCTCAGGCTTCCTGTCTTAAAGAGCGTATAGCAGAGCAGGACTGTATAAGCTGCGATGCCGAACAGTGCCGCGTGCATATCGGCGGAGATCTGGATCGTAGCGACCAGAACGCCGTAAATGCCGACACACACCATCATCAGGAATGCCTGAAATGCCAGGGCAAAAAGCCCTCGTAAATAGTTTGTTCCGATCTGTCCCCATTCCCGATTGGTCATGGTCGCAAACGGAATCGGTGCTACCGAAGTATACAGATAGATCTCTATCATTCGTCCGTAGCAGGCGATCGTGATCACCACGGACATGATCTTCATTCCGAAGCTGACCAGAAGGGTTTCCAGGGCCAGCACCACCAGCTCGCCGATCTCCATACTTTCCATCGCTGTCTCCATGGAGGAGAGCAGTTCCGTCACATCTATCGAGGTATCATGTGTAATGACACCCGATGCGGCATTCACCACATGCTGGCCTACATCAAACACTGCCATCGTAATTGTGAAGGTGTGACTCACCAGGTAGACTGCGATCATCATCTTGAAGAAGTACTTGAAGAACATCCATGTGTCGATGTCATGCATGTTGTTCTTTTCCGTCAGCATGGAGATCAGCTCATAACACAGAACGAACGTGATGATCATGCCTGCGATCGGCAGGATGACCGTGCTTGAGAGGTTTTGTATCATGCTGAAGATGCTGCCGTTCCATCCCTGCGGGGTCTGCCCGACCTGCGTCGCGATCTCACCCGTTTTCTGATTTACATCGGTGAACATGGTCTGCAGGTTGGACGTCACCATGGTTGTCAGAAGAGTCCGCATCCATTCTTCGATCGCATCGAATATCGCATCGAACATGGATTATTTCTCCTTTCCGTTTAGCCGAACAGTGTGGACAGCTGAGGCACCAGCTGGGTGCCGATCAGGATCACACCACCTCCGGCCATCAGCTGCTTGATTCCCTGGCTTTTTGCACCGGGATTGTCATTCCCATAACCTTCCAGAAGGTTGATAACGCCCCATACCCCGAGACCTGCACCGATGGCGGTCACGAGGGTCTGGAGAATCGTAATACTGCTGCTGAAGAATCCCATAAAATACCTTTCCTTTCTGCATTTCGCGTAAAAAAGGAGCCTCCGTACATCTTCCGGAAGGCCCCTGACTATAGGTTCCATATTCAGTTGTCAGACCGCACTCAGGGGAGAGCCGCGGACAGGCTGTTCATATTTCATGCTGTCACTGCCTTTCATATACCTCTGCAAAATCACTCATGGTCTCGGCCAGGTATCTGAGCGCCTCTGCAATCGTACTTCCTGAACGGTCATTCCTCATCTTGCCGATTTGATCGATCAGAAATTCCGGAATATCATTGATCGCTTCTGCCATGAGTGCTTTGCTGCGGATATCCTGGAGAAGAAGCAGTTCCTTCAGGCCAAACTCCTTCCCCAACTCTTTCCGGTATCTGAAAAGTTCTGAACGTAATTCCTCCGGTTCCAGTTCTTTCTCAAATTCTCTTTTCCGACTTGTTCCATACAGGTTCCAATCCACTGTTTTTCCTCCTTATTAATTAAGTCATTTCTGCCGCATCAGTCTGCTTTTCTGCCACGTCCATCTCAATCACATCAAAAACCTCATCCCGACCCATCTTAAGCTCGCACCGAAGATAACTTTCCACATCAAAAATGTTGGAATCCTTGTAATCGGAGAGCTCTTTATAGCGCTTATGCCGGGTGATGTCATACTTATCGGAAAAGAACGGCCGCACACCCCGCAGCTGCAGGATGCATTTCGTTCCGTCCATGACGGCAAGTTCATCGCGGCTCATCAGTTCCTTTCCGGTCTTCTGGTAATTCAGGGCATAAGAGCGGCCCTGTCCTCTGGTATCCGAAGTGTTATAAAGATCGATTGTCTCCTTGCCCAGAGTCTCGGAGATTTCCTTCAGTGTGCTGCCTTCCTTGCCGCCTAAGAACAGGAGCGTGTCGCAGTTACCGATGATAGTCTCGGCCGCATCCTTATAAATCGTCTTCAGCTGACTCTGGGATTGCAGGATGATCGATGCCGATATTTCACGGCTCCGGATCGTGGCGATCAGCTTATCGAACTTCGGGATCTGTCCGATGTTGGCGAACTCATCGAGAAGCAGCCGTACGTGATACGGCAGTCTGCCGTTATAGACATCATCCGCCTTGTCACAGAGCAGGTTGAACAGCTGCGTGTACATGATAGCTACAACAAAGTTGAATGTATCGTCGGTGTCAGAGATGATGACAAACATTGCTGTCCTGCGATCCCCCAGTTTATCCAGTTCCATCTCGTCATAGCTCATGATCTCCCGAAGCTCCGTGATGTCGAAGGGTGCCAGCCTTGCTCCGCAGGAAATCAGGATAGATTTTGCTGTCTTGCCGGCAGCGAGCTTATATTTCTTGTACTGACGCACCGCGAAGTGCTCCGGATCCTCCGCCTCAAGATCTTCAAACATCAGATCCACTGCGTTCTGAAACTCCTCATCATCCTCCCTGGCTTCAGAGGCATTCAGGAATTCCAGCAGAGTGGAGAAGTTCTGCTCCTCCTCCGGCGCTTCATAGTAGATAAAACCGATCAGAGCGCAGTAGAGCAGGCGCTCGGCCTTCACCCAGAAATCTTCGGAGGATTTTTCCCCGTCACCTTTGGTATTGGCGATGATTGTATTCACCAGCTTCAGGATGTCTTTCTCCGTCCGGATATAATGGAACGGATTGTAATGCATCGACTTGGCGAAATTGATGGTATTCAGCACCTTGATTTTATAGCCGGCCCTCTTCAGCATTTTTCCGCATTCCACAATGATTGTACCTTTCGGATCCGTGACCACATAGGATACTTTCTCCGGCATCTGCATCAGATTGGGCTTTACGTAGTACCTGGTCTTTCCCGATCCGGAACCGCCGATCACGATTACGTTCTTATTTCTGGCGTATTTCCAGTTCTTCGGACGGCTGTTCATGGTCAGAAACTCCGTCTGTGTGAGAATCACGTTGTTCTCGAAAATCGGATCCACGAAAGGAGCAATGTCTTTTTCATTTCCCCATCTAGCGGATCCGTATTCCTTGCCCTGCCGGTATTTCTTCGCATTTTTCCTTCGGTACCAGATCACGGTCTTGAACGCTGCCGCACCGATGAGTCCGACCATCAGGTCCCACCAGTGGAAACTTGGAACCGGATCCTTGAACGGCAGCCCGAAATACAGGAACACGTTCATCAGTTTCTGCACAACAGAGTTACCGATGCAGTGCCGGTACAGCCAGGCTTCCTTCTCAACCAGATAAAAAACGATGATGTAAGGGATGTTCGTGATCAGAACCTTCCTCACATTCACTGTCTGCAGCTTCTCCTTCACGACGCCGCCAGCTTTCTTCAGACCTCCGGGAAGAAGAGTATTTGCTTTTCCTCTGTCTCCGCCTTTTCTGCCGGATCTCTTTTTTACGGAAGGACCCGCCCTTCCGGATACCCTGCCGGGCGACCGTATATTCCTCTTTGTTTCTTTCTTCATCGCTCCTGTCCTCTGTCTTTCTGTTTGACTTTCTCCCTTACCCTGTGCTTTGCGGAACGTTCGATGGCTTTCTGCAGACGCTTTCGGATGGATGCCTTCCGGCTTTTTTTCAGTGTCACTCCGGTATATTCCTTGAATGCCGCTGTCATCACATCCACGTCCTTTGCACGGAAGAACACCAGATATTTGGGCGGATCCACTGATTTATCCTTCTTCAGGCTGTAATCAATGCCGTATTTCCGGGCTACCTTCTCAAAGGACTTGATGTTCTTATCCGTGATCTCGATGTTGGTCAGCTCACTGCCATCCTTCAGCATGGAATTCAGGCTTTTCTTCCCGGGCCGGAATTCATTTTCTTTCTCTGCAGCCGCCTTCTCGGCTCGTTTTTCTTCCCGCTTCTCAGTCCGGGTCAGTCTCCGCTGCTCCTCGACATGCCTCACATATCCGGCCAGTGCTTCCTTCAGAATATCGGCGGATATTCTGCCTCCGCTGATCGCTAATGCCATCGTTTTCTCATCAACTTCTTCCTGCATGCCTTCTCACCTCGCTTTCGTCATATCCATAAGCTGCTGCTCCACAACAGGGATATATCCCTTTTCTTTCAGCAGCAGATACAAAAACCGCCGGCCTTTCTGCGTCCACTCTGTCTGGTACTTGACCAGAAGGCTTCCGTCTGCCTGCGGTACTTCAAAACATTTGCTTGCTGTATATCCCTGATCCTGGTACTGCGCGTAGAGTACCCACTGTTCCCGAACTTTGTACTGAATTCCCAGATCCGCAAGGAGATGATTGAACCGGACTGTACTCATCCCGTAATCCTTGGCGATCTGCGTGGTCAGCACCAGTGCCTTCGAATGCAGTATGTTGTCCAGGTAATCTGCCTTCGGCTTGATCTCTGCCAGCAGCCGCTCCTGCCTCTTCGCCTCCGTTGTAAGGAGGAAGCACCTTGTCTGCAGGTCTTTGATCTGACGGTTCGCGATCTGCAGCGCCCTTGCCATCACCTTCTCCGGTGTATTCCAGGCTTTCTCCATCTCCAGGAAATACTGTCTGTACATCATCCCCTTATTAGTCCGCTGGATCATGCAGATATGTTTTGCCATATCGGTGCTGATCAGGTAATCCACCTCCATCTGGCCCGTCCGGGAGCCGTCGCATTTCTGATACACCTTGTCATAATCGGTTCCTTCGGCAAATCCGTACTCGCACATACGCGGGAACCACTGCCGGAAGATGGTTTTAATCTCCAGGGCCTGATGCAGGTCCCTGGCGGAAACCACCGGGCGTTCATCCGTGAACCGTACACGGACAGCTTCTTCCATAACCTCTGTAGTCATCTCCAGATTTCTCCTTTCCCGGCAGCTTAATCTGTTCCGTACATATCGTGATTGACAAGCGCCGTATAATAGCTGCCGATAGTCATCGGAGCGTTATAAAGGGCGGCCATCAGGTACTGCTTGATGTTCCGCACCTTTGTTGTATTATCCAGAAAGCACTCCAATACATACCGGATATGCTCCCCGTCCAGTTTCATGAACTTGGACTTCACGATTTCTGCCGGTTTGTCTTCCCCACCGATGCGGATCACCGGACGCTTACTGCAGCATGTATCCGTCAGGATCTCCAGGATCTCATCAACCACGTCGGCATGGTGAGGATTTTCCCTTCGGATATCCTCCATGGAACATTCCAGCTCAAAGTAATCACGGTATGCGTAATATTCCCCGATCGCATCCTCTCCATCAGATCGATCATCCGAAGAAGATGCATTTTCCTCCGGATCCGATAGGATAAGATCAGTCTCATTCATATCAGTATCACTGATCTCAGTCTTATTCCCCTCAGTATCATTACATGTTCCTTTTGACACCTCCTGACGTGTCCTTTCGACACCTCCTGACGTGTCGTTTTGACACCTCTTGACGTGTCCTTTTAACACCTCCGGCTGTGTCCTTTCGACACCTCTGCCGGCGTTCGGGATGCTGTCGTCATCCTGGGCGGGATCTCCCCGCACCTTCATATCCGGCACAACACATTTGTGCACATAGATCTTATCCGGCTTCCCGAGCCCCTGGTGGATCCGGGTGATGAGCCCGATCCCGTGCCGATCATCCAGCTCCGCCAAAAGCTGCCCGGCCTTCTTACTCGCGCAGGTCAGCGCATCACAGATGCATTGCCTCGGGTAATAAATAAAGACCTTGCCGTCTTCATCGATCCAGCCGTTTTTCATTGAGAGCTGCATCCGATCCAGCAGGATCCCGTAGAGCAGCTTTGCGTCGGTGGACAGATGATCAAACTCTTCTGCCGTAAACAGGATCTTAGGGACCCGGTAAAAGGTGTAGCTTTCGGCCTCCTGTCCGTAATGAAACGGAAATGAATAAACAGACTCATCGTTCATGCCATCACCCCGCAGTCCCATGCAGGCGCGGCATCAGGATCAGCTGCTGCCTCAACCGGGAGCTTCCATCCACGGGTCTTTGAGAATACTTCCCGTTCGATCTTTGCGATACAGTAGCCGATACACGGCCCATGTTTCCTGTATGCACATGTCCTGCAGTCAAGGAGCGGAAGGCAGTTCTCATCAGCCTCCTTTTTTTGTTCCTCCGGAAGTGGAATCAGGTACCAGCATTCCTCCCGGCTGCAGCCCCTGATACGGCCTTCCCAGAAATAGCAGAACCTGCAGTCCTTCGGTTTATCCCCTTCATACCGCCGTCCCGGAAGCTGTGCCATCGGCAGCTGCACCGTCTTATCCGTTCGTTTCTTTTTCTCTTTTGTCTCCATCGCAGTCCTCCCATTTTCGCTGATAGAAATTTCTCATCTCATCGTCCATCCATGAAGCCGTCACAAGGCAGGCGTATATGACCGTCAGGAAAAACAAAATGCCAACAGCCGCCGCAATGATCAGGGCCATCTTTATCCAACCCCCTTTTCCGACTCGTCCTGCTTCGAGAGCCGGTGCCAGTAGTCATCCTCCGGATGCCGCTTTTCGAACCACAGCGCACACCGGATGAGCATAATCACCACGCACATCACGCTCCCCGCCAAAACACCAGCCACAAACTGTCCCATATCAACCCCTCGCTTTCTTTTTTATTTCTGTGCTTAGCAGCACATGAAAGCGGCGAAACCCTTCTCTTTAAAATCCTGTCTGTCCGGATCATCCTTAAGAAGAACTTCGCCGCTCGATATCTGCTGTTAAGTTGTTCTTTTGGTTCTCTGCCTGTCCTCCCGTCCCGTTCCTGTCCCGAATCTTTCGCGGCGTTTTCTCGGTAACGGTACGCGCATCCTGAGGGATTATCCCCCCCCACACATCACATGCATATGCATACTCATCACCGGTATCTTCCCGGAAGGCAGGTTATTCAGTTGTCAAGGTTCAGCGGAAGAAATATCTCTCCTTCCACTAACCCCAGAAAAAAACGCCGAAAGGGAACCACCTAATGTAAAAAAGTTGAAAAAATTTTTCCGCATAGTAGAAACAATCGTAGGAATAGGCTATACTTTTTTAAGACAATGGTTAGAAATTCAACTGGGCAAAGAGATGCTTCTTAATAACATAGAGCTGGATATATAGCCGAGACGCTTTGAAAACGGGATCTCACAAACCAAGTTTGCAGAGAAGAATGATGTATCTGTCTCTTATGTAAATCGCTTCATCAAGGGTCAAGAGCAGATTATGAATAGGATCTTCTTGAAGATGGTGGGACATCTTGGTTATGATGTGGAACTGACACATGAGGAGATATCTGAATAGCGCTTAAAAGAGAAGGAAGAGGATATTCTATGCTTGGAGGGACTCACAAGAGGATAGGTATTGTTGCATCATTTGCAATTCTGCGACCGTCAACTATTCCGACATGTCTTGGAGCATTAGCCGCTGGTGCTATTGGCGGGGACATCTGTGATATAGATATTTTGTTCAAAAACCATCCAGCCAAGGATGAAGATCCTAACAGAGACGATCATTATGATGGGGCATGGGAAGATGCCGCTTCTAATGTGTTATTATTTCTTTTGTTTGTGCTGGTAGATTGGTATTTTGGAAATGGATCTGTGGATTGGTTTTATCTACATCTCGGTTTTCATACACTCGCTGCAGCCGCTGTGTTCGCATTGATAATCGTATGCGGAACACTAGCTCCACACAGATCATTTATGCATTCTCTGCTAATTGGAGTGATAATGTCAGGGTGCCTTTATGTTATATGTGCTCCTTTAGCTCCGGCATTTGCAATTGGCTTTGCGACCCACATTGTATTAGACTTAGTTAATAAGGGTGAAATGACTTTATTCTGGCCCGTCAAAAAGGGCTTTTGCCTTAAGTTGTGCTCGGCTAATAAAACCGCCAACGCCGTGCTCGAAACGATTGGAGAGATTTTATGTGATCTTTTTGTGGCCTATTTCTTGATGATATCCTTGTTGACATATAATCAGTCTGCAAAGATTATTGAGGTTCTAACTACACCGTTTTCAGAGGGAGTTACAAACCTTGGTGCATGGCTGATCGTTATAAACATAGTTACATTCATTGCTGAAAACATTAATTTCTCTTTATGGCTAAAAGGAAAAGGACCCTACCAGGAGCACGATGAAAATTTCAATGCCGAAAAAGATAATGCAACCATGTCTTTTATGCAGCGAAACTTGTACATCCTTTTTGTGGCCGGAGGCGCTCTGGGAGGATTACTGGGTTACCTCACTATTGCGCTCAGAGGCAAGAAATATATAAAGAGCGGGGCATTGGGACTTGTTATTCCGCTTTTTGGCGCAATGTGTGTTGTGTTGGAATGGGCATGCGTCTACCTTCTAATTGTGAACCCAGGAGGCATTTTTGATTGGTTAAAAGCAAACGCCGCAGGTATTAACGTTTTATATAGGGAGTGTCCCAAAGATTGTGTAAACCTTCATACTGATGTAAGATAGACTTACCAGTATGGAGGTTTCTTATGGCACGAAGAAAATCAGATTCACCGCAGAAAGCAGCGCTCCGTGAAATGATGAGCAACTACATGAAGGAAAATGATGTCCATGTCAAAAATGGCACAGATGTCAATGCAATCATGAGAGATATGATGTCCATCATTCTGGAGGGTACTTTGGATGCCGAGATGGATGAAGAACTCGGCTATTCCAAGTACGATTACAAAAACAAAGATACTGATAACAGCAGGAATGGCTACTCCCAGAAAACGATGCATACCAGTTACGGAGACATGGAAATCGATGTCCCCAGGGACCGTAAAGGTGAATTCGAACCACAGGTGGTCAAAAAGTACCAGAACACGGTCACGCAGGATATGGAAGAAAAGATCATATCCATGTATGCTAAGGGCATGACCACAGCAGATATCGAAAGTCATATGCGAGAACTGTATGACATCGATATCTCAGACAGTACCATCAGCCGGATTACAGATAAAATTCTTCCAATCGTCAAAGAATGGCAGGAACGTCCGCTGGAAGAGGTTTATGCTGTGGTTTTCATGGATGCCATTCATTATCATGTCCGCAGTGAAGGCCGTATTGTAAAGCGAGCCGTCTATATCGCCATCGGCATTGACATGGCTGGCAGAAAAGATGTACTGGGCATGTATGTCGGCGAAAATGAAAGTGCGAAATTCTGGCTTTCTATCATGAATAACCTGAGAAACCGTGGTGTTGAAGAAATCCTGATCACCTGCGTGGATGGTCTTACCGGCTTCCCTCAGGCGATTGAAGCAGTGTATCCTCATGCTGAGGTCCAGCAGTGTATTATTCACCAGATTCGCAATTCGACCAAATATGTATCCTACAAAGATCTGAAAAAAATCATGGCTGACCTGAAAAAAGTGTATGCAGCCGTGGACGAACAGACCGCCCTCTCAAATCTGGAAGAATTCGCAGAAAAATGGGATGCCAAATATCCGAAAATATCCAAGTCGTGGAAGGAGCACTGGCCGAATCTGGCGACATATTTCAAGTATCCGGAAGCCGTAAGGCGCCTGATCTACACAACTAATACCATCGAGGGCTTTAACCGGCAGCTTCGGAAAGTAACAAAATCTAAGACCGTATTTCCTTCAGATGACAGCCTCCTGAAGATGCTGTATCTGGCCATGATCGACATTACAAAGAAATGGACCGGCCATCGCCAGGACTGGGGCCAGATTCATTCCCAGCTGGAAATCTATTTTGAAGAACGCCTGGAAGGTCATAGATATTAAATAAATGCCCGGTTTTCCGGCTGCCGCCAAGGCAGACGAAAACGGGTATTCCCGCAGGGGATCCGGGGGCGCGCAGCCCCCGCAAGGATCTCCCACTTGACATGAAAAAATCCTGCGTTACAATGCAGGTAGGGTCGGCAGTTGGGAAAAACCTCGCCGGCCATAAAACTATTCACTCATCTTACGTTAGTATTTTTGAGTTTACACAGACTTTGAAACAGTCTCTTTATATATTGGAATCTACCTATTAGCGATGAACATAATTTCCTTTATTGTGTTTATAAACGATAAAAAAAGATTAAGCAACCTTACAGTTAAAACCTTACTCGAACTCATAATTGTATTTATAGGCGGAGCTACTGGTGCCTACTTGGCAATCAATATTGAAGGATATTTTAGCGCACAGAAGCCAATGAAAGGCACCGTGATGAAGATGCTGCAGACACATTGTGTAATCATCGCTTTCATTGCTGTATTAATTACATCAACACTTTACAGATAGAAAAATGGAACAACAACGAAATCAATTGTATCCTGCTCTTTAATTAGAGTATTTTGATGTTGCTACATGCGACTATCCGATTTTCAATCAGATTCTGCATTTTCTTCCTGCAAAGCAAGGCCTGCATGGATTTCTCCTGCAAGCCTCGCGATAAACTGTTTATACTGCAAATACCATCTGATCAATCATCAATCCTGATTCTGATCTTTATCGTCTTTCTTCCGCAGATACCAGGCGATACCTGCCATGCATCCGCCAATACCAACCAGCAGCAGCCAGATCAGCGGGCTCCGGTCATCGCCAGTCTTTGGGGTGGTCGGGGTCTCCTTTTTTGGCGTTTCCGTGGTAGGTGTCGTCGGATTTGTCGGGTTGTCCGGCGTTGTGGTTTTCTCCGGTGTCGGTGTGGTTTCCGGCTGCTTCTTCGGAGCATCCTTCATGACCACATGCTGAATCTCACCGGTCTCCTCAACCGTAAACTTCACATCCTCAGCCACCTCGTAACCGTCCGGAGCCGTCACTTCACGGAGTGTATATTCACCTGCAGGCAGCTTCTCGATGTAGTGAGGTTTCTCCTCAGATACCCAGCTTTCGACTTCCTTGCCATCCTTATCGAAGATGGTAAGCTTTGCGCCGGGCAGTTCCTTACTATTGGTGATGTCCTGCTTGGAGACTTCCACCTTCGTGTAATCATCCTTCATGACAACCTTCTGGATCTCGCCGGTATCCTTCACGGTAAACTTCACGTCTTCCGCCCGCAGATAACCTTCCGGAGCCGTCACTTCACGGAGTGTATACTCACCGACCGGCAGCTTCTCGATGTAGTGCGGCTTTTCCTCCGTTACCCAGCTTTCGACTTCCTTGCCGTCCTTATCGAAGATGGTCAGCTTCGCACCGATGACCGGTTTTCCGTCAGTAATGTCGGATTTAGTGATTTCCACCTTGGTATAATCATCCTTCATCTCGACGTTCTGCTCGATGCCGGTATCCTTCACGGTAAACTTCACGTCTTCCGCCACCAGATAGCCCTCAGGCGCAGTCTCCTCACGGAGCGTATACTTGCCGATGGGCAGTTTCTCAATATAATGCGCTTCCTCCGAAGACGTCCAGGTCTCCACGACCTTTCCGGATTCATCCAGGATCGTAAGCTTCGCCCCGGGCACTTCCTTCCCAGTCGTGATGTCGGACTTGGACAGACGGACCTTTGTCACGTCATCCTCCATCTTCACCCTCTGGACTATGCCAGTGTTCTCGATCTTGAAAGATACGGATTCCGCAGTCACGTAGCCATCTGCCGGTTTGGTCTCGATCAGCTCGTATTCACGACCGACCACCAGCTTCTGAATGATGTGCGGCTGTTCCTCCGATACCCATTCGTCGATCACATTCGCGTTCTCATCAATTACCCGCAGATGAGCACCCGGCAGTTCCTTCCCGTCCGTGATATCCGTCTTGGAAATCTCCACTGTAGTAGGCTCGTTGATGAAGGTGAAACTGTAGGAAAGCATGTCTTTGCTGCTGCCTTCATAGGTAAAGGTAAACTCTTTTTTCTCTCCGGTATTCACATAGCCGTTCGGAGCGGCAATCTCCTGAAGATAATATTTTCCATCGATCGGAAGATCCGCAATGAAAGCAATTTTACCATCCGCATCCGTGGTCTTCTGCTCGATCAGGGCATCCTTTTCGATCAGCACCTTGCCGTCTTTAGACTTGATATCCTCAGCGGCAAAGAGACCGAATACCGCACCTTTCAGGGGTGTATTGGTGTCTTTTTCCTTCTTCCACAGGCTGACAGCCACTTTCTGTCTGGCATTCTGCCACTTCTCATCGTAAACGACGATCGGTGTATCCTGATCACGGTAGGAGAGGTCCACAAATCGAGGCTCATTGTCCAGGACATAGCCATATGCAGTTTCCTTCTCTACCACATAGTATTTTCCGACCGGAAGATCTCCCAGCTTCGCGATGCCGATATCATCCGTGGTAATAGTGCCGATGAGGTCATCCTTCTTGTAATAATCCGGCGCACTACCGTCTGCCGCTTTGATATCCTCCGCAGAATAAACTTCAAAGGTGACCGGCGTCAAGTTTCCGGAGATATACTCAAACATATGCTCCACGGTTCCCTTCGCGTTGTCCACGAGAGATACCTTATCCAGGAATTCACCCTTCTTGTTGATGATCAGCAGCGCCGTAGGCACTTCATCCTTCATTTCCACCTTCTGGATCTCGGCGGTATCTTCAACCGTAAAGACCACATCCGTGGCACGAAGATATCCGTAAGGAGCAAATTCCTCCCGCAGGACATAGGACTCGCCGGCCGTCAGGCATTTCACCATATGCGGCTCATTCTTCACGGATGTCCATCTCTCAATCACATCGCCGCTGCGGGTCAGGATCGTCAGGACAGCACCCTCCAGTTCAGTACCGGTTGTGATGTCGCTCTTTGTAAATTCAAAAGTGGTCGGTTCGTTCTTCTTCACAGCCGTCAGCTTCATCACCGGTACATCCTGCCCCTGATAACCTGCGTCAAAGGTCAGGATCTCATCAGAGGAAACATACCCGGCCGGAGCTTTATGCTCCTTCACGTAGTACTGCCCGATTGGCAGATCCAGGGTAAAAGCAGCAAGCCCGTTCTCATCCGACATCACCTCTTCAAGAAGAGTATCTGCTTCCACAAGCACATTTTTATGATCAGCGGACTCGATCGCGGACGCTGCATAAAGGCCAAATACCGCACCGGAGAGCTTCTTTCCGGTCTCGACATCCTGTTTCTCCACAGAAATTTCCACCTTCTGACGGTCATTTGTGAATTCCGCAGTCTGTTCGATCACAGGCGTTTCCTGATCCGCGTAAGCAAACGTTATCGTCTGCGGCTCAGTATTCAGGACAAATCCGTACGGTGCCTTTGTCTCTTCGATCCGGTAGCTTCCGAGCGGCAGATCCTCCACCACAGCAATTCCTTCTGCATCAGTCGTCACGGTCGCAACGAGCGCATCCTTCGCGTAGATCACGATCCGGTTTCCGTTCTCATCTCTCTGCCAGTCAGGCGTATAGATGTCCTCCGCTGCATAGACAGAAAATTCCGCATCTGCAAGGGAAGTCATTTCATACCCGAAATCTTTATCAAAGGATGCCAGGACTTCACCGGCCTTTTTGATGGTCAGCTTTCCCTTCACGGGCTGGTTCTCCATCGCCACTTCGATAATCGCATCCCCGGAGGTCTGATCCATCTGGTAAGCGGTGTTGGAGTCAACCAGGACTTCAAAAGTATTGTGGTTCAGCACATAGCCGTTCGGTGCTGTAACTTCCTCAATCCTGTAACGCCCGATCTTCAGATTGTTCGGCAGGATCAGATAGCCGTTTTCATCAGTGAAATAAGATTTATGAGTTACAGTGGAGGGATAGGTGGTTACCTGCTCCACGTACTTCTTATGGTCCATGTCATAGACCTTAAACTCGGTCTTCGGCAGAAGCACCGGTTTCTTCGTCTCATCATCCTTCTTTATGATCTTCAGCTTCGCCTCGAATTCATCATCCAGCAGGACACGCCACTGCTGCGGCTCCTTCGGATGGTTCTCGGAGATCGTCACCTTGAAATCATCAACCGGAGTGTAGTTATGAGGCGTTGTCGTTTCACGGACGATATATTTTCCGTAAGGGATCGGAATGGATACCGCATAACCCTTTTCATCCGTGAACATTTCTGTCTTTCCGTCCTCCGTCAGGACAATCGGCTTTGCTTTCGAAAAATCATAACTGCCATCTGCCTTCACGGTCAGGGAACTGATCAGGTAGGCCGAGAAGCCCACACCTTTCAGCAGATCCGCATCGGTCTTGCCGTTGTTGGCGGCTTTAATTACCTGGAACGGCTGCTTGATGACCTGCTCCTTCGAAGTCGTGGTCTTCTTCACAGTCTTCACCAGGTCACCCTCGTAAGCACAGTCCAGATCATATTCCTTCTCATCCAGCAGATAGCCTTCGGACGGGATCATCTCTTTAATGAAATACTTTCCGAGATACAGGTCGGAGGTATAGGCCTTGCCGTCATCATCCGTTGTCAGGGTTGCCACCTGGGCACCCGCCTTAAAGAGGACACCGGTCTTTCCGTCGGGATGAACGATGTTCTCCCTTGCGTACAGGCCATAGGTCGCTTTGCCGAGCTTCGCATCACCCTGAGGTTCCCCGGTCTCCGCATCCACCTTGATCAGATCGATCCTGGCATCCACGCGCTCATTCTTAAATGTATGGGAGAATGCCACTTCCGCCTGCTTCTCATTGGTGTATGAGAATGTAAACGAATAGACATCGTTCTCGTTTCGGAAATAATTTTTCGGAGCCTGCAATTCCTTCACGTAATAACTGTTGTTCAGGGGCAGGTCCGCTTTGAACACAGCGTTGCCGTCGCTCCCGGTTGTGACCTTCTCGATGAAGGTATCTTTCTTTACAACTACCTTACCGTCCGCAGCCTTGATGTCTGCCCCGGCATAGAGCCCGTAGATTCCGCCGGACAGCGGATTCTTTGTGGTATCATCCTGCTTCACAACCGTCACCTTTGCCTTCTGCCGGTCATTATTGAATGTCACAGTACCGACAACAGCTTCCGCACTGTTACTGCCTTCTTTCAGGGTTACTGTCTTGCTCTCGCCCTTATTTACGTGATTTACCGGAGCGCCGGTTTCCGTAATGACATAGGGCCCCAGCGGAAGATTGGAAAGAGTCGCTTCACCGTTTGCGTTCGTCTTCAGAGTTGCCACAGCGGCTCCCTTCTTATAGACAACAGTTCCGGCAGCATCCGTGATATCCGCACCAGCAGTTACACTGTAAGTGGCACCTGCCAGCTTCGCTGTCTCGTACTTAAAAGTCGTACCGTTTGCATCAGAGGCTGCTCCGGTCAGGACCTGGCCCTGCTTGTATACCTTCAGTTCACCTTTGATTTCCTCATTCGGAACAGTCTTTGTGGTTGTTTCTCCTGCAGAGACTGTTACCCCCTCCGAATTGACACTGATCCTGTATCCCTTGGGCGGAGTCAACTCTTTCAGATAAACAGTACCGCTCGTTTCCAACTCCACGGTAGAAGATCCGTTCACATCCGTCGCTGGCATCTTTACCAGCAGGTCCGTACAGGCTTTATCGGAATATACCCCGAACACTGCGCCGGAAAGCTTTCTCTTCCCTGCTGCATCGGTCTTCACCACTGTAAGTTTTGCTGTCTTCAGCCATTCCACTGTAAAGGAAGCCGTTCTGTCACCCTTGAAGGTCTCAACGACTGCCACCGGCTGTCTTTCATTACCGGGATCCAGCAGATATGCCTGGAGGTCCTTGGTATAGGTCCCTTTGGCATTGACCGTCCATTTGTCATCCATGGAACCACTGTATTTCAGCGGGGCAGTGAAGTAAAACTTAGTACCTGCTTCAATCGTTACCTTAGTGTCACCGGTCGACTGTGCCGATTCCTTGCCATTGGTTTCATCGTGATAGGTCACATATTTCGGCAGAGTAATCGTAATGCTGTTTCCTGTGTCTGCCTTAAATGTGACAGAAGGTGTCTTCTGATAATCAGCACCGGATGGAACCGTTGCTGTCACGCTTTCTTTTGAAAACGATATCTCAGCATCGGGAATAGACGGCATGGATTCCGCGTAGTCTATTAAAGCTTCCGCCGCCTTTTTTCCTGTGCTGTTGCTGCAGTACGACCATTCATCACTTCCATAGATCTTCGCCGCTGCCCAGTGCACAATACCAAACTGTTCCCCGGCCGAGTATTTGGTATTTCCGGACTGTTTAAAGAAACAGTCATCCCCAGATAGAGATTCAGTGCCGTAATAGACAACCTTTGCCAGCTTTTTGCTGTCCTTCAGTTCCTTGATACCAACCTTTTCGTAGGTTCCGTCAGCTGCGTACCAGTGCGGTTCCACACAGTAGCCGTCCTGTTTCACGCTTCGGCCTTTACTGTCTGTAAACTCCACATGGAATCTGGCAGTTGAACCGTCGCCCACATCTCCGAAGCCAACCCAGGTCTCTCTCTCAATCGTCGCTTTTGTGGTATAGTCAGGCGTAAATGTCGTTGCATCCGTAACAACAATCTCATATACGATACCGTCAATGGTGACCTTCATCCATTCTTTCGTATGAAATGCTTCCACAGACTGGATGAACCATACACCGTTTTTATCCTGGTACGGATAGAAGAGTCCGGAATTGCTGACCGATACATCCGATACCGTTCCGGACAATTCAACTCTTTCCAGAATATCGGATAAAGCAATGCTCTGTCCGCCCGGCATGACATACTGAAGATCATTGTATGTGAACTCTACGGTGTACCAGGAGAAACCATCTGTGGTAACCGTTACCGTATTCTCCTCAACCTGTGTCTTCAGCTTGTCGATCTGCTGATCACCTTCTTCGATGTGATAGACATTCACATCCAGGTTGCCGGCGCTTTCGACCTCTTTCATGGCAAAGCTGACCTGCACCTTCTTTCCGTTTTCAGGCTGGATCTCTTCACCTTCCGCATTCAGGATCGAGATGTCAAAGGTATAAGACGCCGCTTTGTTGACATTTCCGTTGAACTTCTCATCGATCGCTTCCGCAATACCCTCTGATTTTATCTGAGAGATCCTCTTTGCCTTTACCGTCCAGCCATCGGGGAAGGCTCCTTCCGGCGCGGCAACGGTAATGATGACACCATCGACATCCACTTCCCGGATGTCGGCGGGATATACCATCGTCTCAGGGATGCTTTCCGTTGTTTCTTCCACAGATTCAAGCACAGTCGACGGTACCAACTCTGTTTCCGGTTCAGCTTCCGCGGTTTCGTTCACAGAAGTTTCCGACTCCCGGGTTTCAGAAACAACAGCCTCTGTCTCCGCAGCTTCCGCCTCTACCTCTTTCTTCTCGGTCTCCTCAGATTCATGTGTTTCCTGAACCGCTTCTTTAGTCATGGCCGTTTCCGGCACTACGGTTTCAGCAGTTTCGACTTCCACAGTTTCCGGAACTGTTGTCTCGGATACCTCAGTTTCTGCCACCGGAGAACTTTCTTCATCCGGATCTGACTCCGCATCCTCTGTTTCCTTATCGGATGTTTCATCTCCACTGGTCTCGTTCCCTTCGGCGGAAGTCTGCGTCTCCGTCACCGGTTCCTTTACCGTAATGTTCCGGCTGATCCTGTACGCCGGATGCTGATCGTTCACAGGCTCCACGTAGTAAACAGCCTTGTAGGTTCCTGCCTTATTCGCAGCGAAATCCTTCTTATCTGCGCCCTTTGCCTCATAGAACTTCACATTCACCTTTTTCTTTTCCGGGATGTCCAGATTGGTGAAATCCTTCTTCAGATCGATCTCCGCGTCAAAATCCACTTCCATATCCTTTGCGGCGACAATCTCATCGGCATCCAGCTCTGTTTTCACCTGCTCCAGCTCCGGCAGGCTCTCCACATATTCCTTCAGTTCTTCTTCCGGATTTATCTCCGATGCGAATGTGGTCACCGGTGTTACTGCTGCAGAGAGTACCAACACTGCAGACAGCAGTCCGGAGATCATTCTTGTTGTCCAGTTTTTCTTTCTCATTTTCCATTCCTTTCTTCCACGCAGCCGCTGCGTGATCATGTATTTTTACCTTAGGTTTTCTAATACTGACAAACGATTCTATGTCTCCATGGGACAAGTCCTCCTTTCCGGAACGATTTTTATCGTTCCTTCCACTAACCCCAGAAAAAAACGCCAAAAGGGAACCACCCGTAATAAAAAATTTGCCGGAAGAATAGTTTTTCTTCCGGCAGAGCCATCGATGCACATTCTATGGCCGTTTTACCGACAGCAGTTCATTAATTCTCTGGATTGTGGAATCTGTTGTAATGGAACGGACGCTCCTCTACCCCGAAGCTCTTTCTCAGCCTGACCAGGGATCTCCGGAGGGATTTTGAAACATTTTCTCTGCTGTTTCCCATTTCCCTTGCCACATCCAGGTGCACCCTGCCCTTCACCACGCATTCGACCACGACAAAACGCTGTTTTTCTGTCATGGCATCCAGGCAGTCCTGCAACTTCTGCAGCTCTTCCTCCTGTGCTTCCTTCTCACAGAGCATCTCCAAGGGATCCAGCCCGCTGTCTGCCAGGCACATGCGGCCTTCCGGAAATCCGTCATAGGAGATTTCACCGACAGATCTGCGTCGATTGTTGCTGTTGTGTACGAGCCTGCGTTCACCTTCCATGAAGATACGGATCTGCCAGGGCTGATCGGCAAATATATCAAAGGAAAGCACATGCTCCGTATCCATCCTGTCCACCTCCACGTATGCCTCCCGGCAGTCCGCCAGGGAAAAGACGGTAGCGCGGTTTCCGTTCTGATAAATGACATATCCGTTCTGCAATACTGTTGCCTCAATGTCATCCTTCATCTTTTCATGTACGATGACCGGGCTTTCCGACGCCATCAGTGATGCCACCGTCGGTACCTGCTTCGCGAATGCAACCATAACTGCGTTGTCCATCAGTTCGTGTAATGTCATAATGACCACCTTTCTGCCTTCCGGCACCGGGTGGTCATCGGCCGTTATGTCATTACATGCATCGGAACAAGGCCTCAGACACACCCGTTTTTTTTAACGGGAGCGTCGAGACCTGCTCGTACCTCCTTATAGATGCTTCACCGGACTGTCATCCGCCATCTGTCTCGTTGTATCGCTTACATCACCAGTTCTATCCGTATCCCCGCATTTAAGCGTCCTCCTCATCTTTAAACCGAAATGCGCTGCAACCGCCCATCGCCGCGCCCGGAAAATCTCCACTGCGCCAGGCGGCATTTATCTATATCTTCTGATCCCTCCTTCCACTAACCCCAGAAAAAAACATCCAAAGGCAACCATCTGTATCAAAAAAAGTTGAAAAATTTTTCAGACAAACAAAAAGAGCCCGGCAAAACGATCTCTTCATAAGACCGTCTGCGGGCTCTTTCCGAAGAAAAGGATAAAGTATCCCTGTTCCTTCGGAATCCTTCGATAGACGTATCAGTTTTGATACAGCTTCCGAAGGGTTTCCCCTAGGTCTTATAAAAAACGTTTTGCCGGGCTCCTGGTGATTCTTTGTCAGATACAGCCTCGTTAGCAAACTCTTGGCCTATCATGCCGAACTTCCGCGCTTAAATTGCCGGTGCGACGAATTCATAAAAGGCCTCACTCTATTTTGTTGTCAATATGCTCCCATCAGACCGGATCGTCCTCCGGAAGAAGACCATACTCCCTGATCGGCGACCTGCGAAGCATCTGCATCGCCGTGACCATCGTGTTTAAATATTCGGCGGCATTCTCGGCTTCTAAGAGCCTTGCCGGAAACTGTACTTTCATATTGCCTTCCAGGTACGTGTAATTTTCAAACCCGCACCTGGGGCAGTAGATGACTGAATTGGTCTGCAGACTCCTCTGCAGCATCTTCCCGCATTTATGACAGGTGACTGCGCTTCCCGGGGCCTTTTCCCAATCATTGATCTTTTTGGTTTCTTTTGCTGCTCTCATCAATCATCCTCCAAATGATAAAGATTTCTATCACTCAAACGGATAAGGGAAACAAAACCGCTGATGAGTCTGCCGCAGGCCGTTCCGAAGCACCAAAGCTGTGCTGCCTGCAGCATGTCGTTGTATGTATCGGCAGGATCTGCTTTGCCGATCCCGACCGGGCTAGGGCAGTTACCACATGCTGCCGTCCCGGCGCCATAAAGGCCCTCGGTTATCTGATTGCAAGCCTTTCATTCAGTCCGCCGGTTCTTCCCGGCACTTTGTCCCTGTTCTTTTCCTCAACTGATCCTCCCTGTTCCTGTCGGCTTCCGAAATTATTCTGGGCATTGTCCTCATACACGGACAACTTCTCTGTTACATTTACTGTACGTTCGGAGGCGGCATTTTCTATAAAATGCAACATCTGCAATTTGCTCACCGGAACTGTCACCCGATTCTTCGAAATATAGGAGAAATCTTTTGATTTTCCAGAAAAACCGCTTGACATCTTCCATATGTTGCACTATTATAAAAATGCAAGTTGCATTCCATGTGACCCATTATAATCACATGTTTCACATCTGTCAAGTGCAACATGATCAAGATGCAAAGGAGGTCATCCAATGACATTCGGAGAAAAGGTCCGCGCTGCAAGAAAGGAGCGGGGATTATCCCAGAAGGAACTCGCTGCAAGAACAGGCATCGCCGTCCGGACGATCATAAACTATGAGAGTGGTTCCCGTATGCCGAAAAGCAAGGACAGCTACGTGCGCCTTGCCGAGGTGCTGGACATCGATCTTTCCTCTCTTATGGATGAAAATGCGGAATTCACCATCCAGGCTTCCGAAAAGTACGGCAGCCGCGGCAGACGCCAGGCTGAAAAGCTGGTAAAGGATGTCGAAGCGCTGTACGCCGGCGGCGAACTGGAAGAACGTGACATGGATGCCATGATGCGGGCCCTCCAGGATGCTTACTGGCGGGCCAAGGAGATCAACCGCAAGTTCGTCCCGAAAAAGTACAGGGAAGAAGAGGAATGATCGATACGATATGGAGCCACCCTCCCGAAAGGAGTGGTGTTTTATGAAGAATCCGGCAGCTAATCTGATTCCCTCGAAGCTGATCAGCAGATACGGCACCCGTGATCCGTTCCGGATCTGCCGTGAAAAAGGCATCGAAGTCATGTTCCGGGATGATTTTACCGGCCAGAAAGGTGCATTCTCCCTCATGCTGAATGTTCCCTTCATATTCATCAACAACAATCTTTCCGATGAGATGAAACGGATCGTCTGTGCCCACGAGCTTGGCCATGCCATGCTGCACAGGAAACTCTGCCGGCAAAGGAAGAATCAGACCATCTATGAATATGAGATCTTCGATATCAGGAACAGCACGGAGTATGAGGCGAATATCTTTGCCGCGAATCTCCTGATCGATGAACATGAAATGAACGAATACATGTCCTACGGCTATGACATAGTGCAGACAGCCAGGGCCATGAATCTCAATGTAAACCTGTTGCTGATCAAGCTGCATGAAATGAAGGACAACGAAGCGCAGCTTTACACGCTTCCCGACCTTCCCAAGCGGAATTTCCTCGGAACCATCGGGGATAATGCAGGAGAACTGTAATTTCGTACCGGATCAGGTAGCTGAGCATTCACAATAATCAAAACAGGTAAATTATACGGGCAGGCTGCTGGTCTCCCTTGCGGAGCATTCGTCTGCCTTATATTTCACCCACGCAGGCGAACAAATGTTCCCCAGTGTATAGGAGGTGGTCATTATGCAGACGGAGGACAGACAATTCAAAAGCCCGCCGGCCACAGGTGATCCGTTAAAACTTCCTGCGGCTATGGAACAGGATTTTTCCCTTCCGGAAAACGCCGACTGCTTCATTGCCATCGACATGAAGTCATTTTACGCCAGCGTGGAATGTGTTGCCCGCGGCGTGGATCCACTGAAAGCCAACCTGCTGGTGGCGGATCCGTCCCGCTCCGACCAGACGATCTGCCTTGCGGTCAGCCCGGCCCTGAAGGCCATCGGTGTTCCGTCACGGCCGAGACTGTTCGAAGCAAAACAGGCCATCCGGCTGTATGAAAGAATGCATCACACCCGGATCCTCTATTATATCGCGACACCGCGCATGGCAGAATATGAACGGGTCTCCGCCCTGATTTACTCCATCTATCTGCGATACGCCGCGGCAGAGGACATTCATGTATATAGCGTGGATGAGGTATTCATCTATGCGACACCGTACCTGCATCTCTATGAAGCGGAGGCGGAAAAGACCAAGCAGCATCCCGCCCACATCATGGCGATGGCCATGATCAGGGACGTCCTGAAAACGACCGGGATCACCGCCACTGTCGGGATCGGCACCAATTTGTATCTTTCCAAGGTTGCCATGGACATCGTCGCAAAAAAGGCTCCGCCGGACAAGGATGGCGTCCGCATCGCAGAGCTGAACGAAAGCTCCTACTGCTTCCGGCTCTGGAACCACAAGCCCCTTACCGATTTCTGGCAAATCGGTCCCGGCAAAGCCAACCGCCTGCAGAAGAATTACATGTATACGATGGGAGAAGTGGCGCTCCGTTCCGTACAGAACGAAGAATGGTTCTACAAGGAATTCGGTATCGACGGGGAGATCCTGA
>Ga0326511_10000073_pt1 | contig 72323 bp, 65 predicted proteins | sample 0_2496_0518_D_FD_203701 | JGI IMG/M metagenome (GOLD analysis project Ga0326511, IMG submission 203701) | Bovine rumen microbial communities from UC Davis, California, United States - 0_2496_0518 | ecosystem: Host-associated > Mammals > Digestive system > Stomach > Rumen | place: USA...
TACGCACCCTTGACAGTCCCTTCAAGAGAGCTGGTGGTTAGCTAAGGGATGCAAGGCATCCCTTGGCACCGCAGGTACCTAAGAGCAATTTACACACAAATTTGGACTTGACTTATTCTTCGTCAAAACTGAATAAAAAATGCGAAGAAAAAAGATGGGATTGATGATAATATCAACATATCAGATGAAAAGCAAATGTAATTTTTGCAAAACATAGACAATATGCACATAAAATGGCTAATAGGAGGGAATTGTTATGTCGGATTGGAATTTACCTTACAACGGGCGTCATCACATGGAGAAGAATGATGGCATCTATTACCAGAATATGACGAACCTTGAAGTAGAAGAAAGATTAAAAAAGAACGATGTTCTTCTGATGCCGATCGGTTCTACAGAAAATCATGGACCGAGTGCTCCGTATGGCGAAGATACCTACCTCGATACAAGACTTTGCGAGCTCGTTGCTGAGAAGACCGGCTGCACGGTTGCCATGCCGACCTGGTATGGATCACATCCGTACCATCATCTGGGTCAGAAGGGCACGATCATGATTCCGGAAGAGATTCTGGCAAATTACATTATGTATATGATCGCCGGATACTGGAACACGGGTTTCCGCAAAATTATTATCATTAACGGACATGGTCAGGATTACGTCATTCCGACTGCGATCCACAAATTCGGCAAGAAGTGGCAGGTTCCGGCAATCGTTCTGTATTGCCATTTCTGGAACGCAGCCAAGGAACAGATGGGAACAAAAGAGGTTGGCGGTCCCTACGAAAAATTCTTCGTACATGCGGATGAGGTTGAGCAGTCTTGGTGCCAGGCACTGTTCCCGGATCTGATCGAGCAGGATAAGGCAATCGCAACAAAAGCAGCTCCGCTTCTGCCGCCGGGACATATTTGTGACTCCGCGGAATTAAACGGCGGAACGATCAAATGGTACAATGCGCTGGGTTCCTGCGGAATGGAATGCATCTGCCAGCCCGAAGGTGTCATCGGAGACGCAACAAAGGCGGACTGGAAGAAGGCTAAAAAGGGTGTCGAGAATACCCTCGACTACCTGGAAAAACTTGTTAATGATATCCTCGAGAAATACCCGGCAGGAACACTTCCGCCGATTGAGCTCACAACACAGAGAAAGAGAGAGGACATCGAAGCGGTTATCAAGGGACCGAACGTACCTGGCGGCCGTCACCTGTATACTCTGGAGTATTGATGCCACAGAGCGTAATGAATAAGGAGGGAGCTTTCCGTGAAATATAATGAAGACAGAGTGATTTTGAGAATGTCCGGAATCACAAAGCGCTTTCCCGGAACGTTGGCGCTGGATAATGTACAGCTGGTCTGTGAGAAAGGTTCCGTACATGTTCTTCTCGGAGAGAACGGAGCCGGAAAATCCACACTGGTAAAGATCATCAGTGGTCTTTACTCAAAAGATGAAGGTACCGAATGGTACGACGGCAAAGAAGTTAATTTTGCCAATGTAGGAGAATCGATGGATGCCGGAATCGGTATGATCCATCAGGAGTTATCCCTTCTGCCGGAGCGTTCCATTGCGCAGAATATTTTTGCCGGACGTGAACTGAAGAATGGCATCATGGTCGATAACAAAGCCATGGTCAAGAAAAGTAAAGAACTGTTGGATCGCCTGGGGCTTGATTACAATCCCAACACACTTATTAAGGAGTTGTCTATTGCGCAGCAGCAGATGGTCGAGGTTGCCAAGGCACTTTCCCATGACGTCAAACTTCTGATCATGGATGAACCGACATCCTCACTTACCAGCAAGGAAATTGCAAAACTGTTTGAAATCATTGACCGTCTGAAACAGCAGGATGTTGCGATCATTTACATCTCCCACAGAATGGAGGAGATCAAGCAGGTCGGTGATTATGTTACGGTCATGCGAGACGGTCAGTACATTGACACATTGGATGCCAAGACAGCCGGCATGGATGAACTGATTGCTCTCATGGTCGGCAGAAAAATCGGGAACCTTTACAACCGCACATACCATGAGCCTGGCGAGATCATTTTCGAAACGAAGGACCTGACGGGATTAAGATTCCGTAATGTAAATATTCATGTTCGCGCGGGTGAAGTAGTCGGACTGTCAGGACTCGTTGGCGCCGGAAGAACCGAGCTGGCAAAAGCGGCATTCGGATTCGATCCCGTAGAGAAAGGGACGGTAAGCCTGTTCGGAAAAACAATGCGTCACTTATCTCCGAGCAAATGTATTAAGGCCGGCATGGGATATCTGTCAGAGGACCGCAAGACAGAAGGACTTCTTTTGCCAATGTCGATTGAAGAGAATATCGTCGAGGCATCACTTGGAAAATTCTTCCCGAACGGTTTCCTTTCCAGAGGACCGGAAAAGGAGCAGGGAAAGAAATATGTTGAAGAGCTGAATATCGCAACGCCTGATTCGTCCAAAGCGGTCGGAGAACTTTCCGGCGGCAACCAGCAGAAGGTAGTTATCGGTAAATGGCTTGCAACCGGCTGTAAATTCCTGATCATGGATGAGCCGACCCGAGGAATCGACGTAGGCGCAAAAAGCGAGATTTATAAGCTGATGGATGACCTGGTTGCTCAGGGTTACGGCATTCTGATGATCTCATCGGATATGCAGGAAATTATCGGCGTCAGTGATCGCGTATATGTAATGTTTGACGGCGAAGTTTCCGGAGAACTGGAACGAGGCGAAATAGAGCAGCAGGCAATCATGCGATTTGCTGTAGGCGGAAAGAGAGGCGGCAATGAAGCGTAAATTCAAACTTGCGATTCCCGGAATCGCATTGTTCGACATACTGTTATATATATTCTTCAGCTTTGCGACCGAAAATTTCTTCTCGTCATATAATACGATTTTGATTTTAAGAAACAGCTGCACACTGGTCATTGCATCTCTTGCAATGACTATGGCAATCATGGTTTCCCAGATCGATATGTCGATCGGTTCCGTAATCTCCACAGCAGCTGTTATGGTAGCACTGATGGTCAACAAGGGAATTCCGGTTATCGTTGCAATCATTGCAGCGGTTGCCATGGGCGCTGCAGTCGGCGCCGTCAACGGAATCCTGATCGCGAAGTTCAAGTTTGACTTCTGGGTCGTAACTTTCTCGACCATGAGCATTATGGCAGGAATCGCCCTGGTAATCAGCGGCGGCGAAACCATTGGATTCCAGAACGAGTTCCTGGATTGGGTCGGAAACGGAACGCTCCCGGGAGGTATCTACTGGGTCATCATCATAACAGCATTGATCACGGCTTTTATGATCTGGGTAGAGAGAAAAACGAATTTCGGATACAACATGTTTTCGATCGGCGGATCGGAAGTTGTTGCCAAGAACAGCGGAATTAATGTACCGCTCAATCGCTTTAAAGTATATCTGTTCAGCGGAATTCTCTCGGCGATCACCGGTGTAATCGTAGCAAGCATGACTGCAGCAGGAGGACCTACTGTTGGATCGGAATACGGATTCAACGCGATGGCGGCCGTTGTTATCGGCGGAACCCCGTTCGTCGGCGGAAAAGGCGGAATGCTGGGTACAGTATTCGGCACGATTCTTCTGAAGATCCTGGCAAGCGGTCTTTCCATGATGGGAATTGAACCGACCTGGCAGAAAGCAATCACCGGTGTCATTATTGCATCACTGATCATCATCGACGTACTCAATGAGAAACGCAAAGTCAAGAACGGATTAAGGAGGGTTTATCACGATGTCGAAAAGTAAAAAGAACGTAATCGATCTTCTTTCACGAGTTCTGATTCTGCTGATTATTATGGCGGTTATGGCATGCCTTAAGCCGGAAGCTTTTCTTACGGCGACTAACTTTTCACAGGTTGTTTTTCAGCAGGCGCCATTCACGATGCTGATGGCATTCGGAATGAGTATGGCGATCATCACAGGCGGTATTGATATTTCCATGGCATCGGTTATGATCCTGTCAAGTTACCTGAGCGCAACTTCGTTCCAGCAGGGTAATTACGTCCTCGGAGTACTTATCGCGGTTGCGGTAGGCATGGGATTCGGCTTATTAAGCGGTCTGTTGGTCAGCAAAGTAAATATCGCAGCGTTTATTGCTACCTACAGTGTAGACTTCATTGCGCTGGGCCTCGCCTACGTTATCTGCGATGGTAAATATATCTACGGCTTCCCGGATGCCTTCCGCGGCCTTACAACAGGAACACTGATCGGAGGAATCCCGAATATTGCGCTTGTTACATTTATCGTATTCGCTGTTCTCTATGTTCTGACCAAAAAGACCAGATATGGAAGAGGTTTCTATTCCATCGGTTTCAATCCGAAGGCAACAAAGCTTTCCGGAATCAACGCGGACTGGACGATCTGTTCCGTTTATATGATGAACGGTCTTCTGGCAGCCATCACAGGTATTCTGTTCCTGTCGAGACTGAATGCCGCTGATCCGAGTATCAAAGGCACCCTCACGATGGATTCGATCGCGGCTGCGCTGATTGGAGGAATTCCGTTCTCCGGCGGAGAGGGATCCGTTCTCAATACCGTAGTCGGAGCACTGATCATCGTATTCATTCGAAACGGAATGAATATCCTGAACGTTCCAACTACCTGGAGTCAGACAGTAGTCGGCCTGGTAATCATGTTTGCGCTGATCTACGGCGCGTTAATGGACAAAGTATACGAGGCTATCAGCAGAAAACAGAATCAGAAAAAGGCCCTTGCGGCAGAATAATCAATGTGCATTTTGACTATAGGAAAGTCAAAAAAATATATCATAATTCATAGGAGGAAAAATTATGAAAAAGAGAGTATTGGCAATGGGAATGGCACTTGCAATGACGCTTGGCATGGCAGCGTGCGGTAGCACCGGCGGCAGCAGCGCGGCATCCACAGGCAGCAGTGCGGCATCCACCAGCACAGCGGCAGCAGCAGGAGACCAGAAGGTAACGGTTATCATCAAAAACACAACAGCTCCGTTCTTCATCTCCATGAAGGAAGGCGCAGAAGCTGCAGGTAAGGAACTTGGTATCAATGTTGAAGTAAAGGCACCGACCGAGACAGACGAAAGTGCTGGAAACTCTCAGCAGACACAGCTGGCAGAGGAAGCTATCGCGAATAAGACAAGCTGTCTGGTAATGTGCCCGGTAGATAAAGAGGGAATCATGCCGGCAATCGAGAAAGTTACGGAAGCAGGTATTCCGGTCGTTGAGCTGAACTCCCGTCTTGCCGATGAGTCAAAGGCAGAGACATTCGTAGGCCTTGAGAATGTAAAACAGGGATACGGCGCTATGGAGCAGCTTCTGAAGGGCCTGGACGGCGAAGGCAAGATCCTCATCATTGAGGGATCCACCGGTGCGCAGACATCCATCGACCGTATCGAAGGTGCAAAGCAGGCTATTGAAGATGCAAATGCAAACGGCGGAAAGTTCGAAATCCTGGCTTCCCAGTCCGCTAACTACAACCGTGCAGAGGCTCTGAACGTTGTGCAGAACCTGCTTCAGTCCTATCCGGATGCAAACGCGATCTTCTGCTGCAACGATGAGATGGCACTTGGCTCTGTTGAAGCAGTTAATGCTGCAGGCAAGACCGGAAGCATCCTTATCTCCGGCGCAGACGCTAACGATGATGCATGCGCAGCGATCAAAGAAGGTACCATGTACTGCACATCCTACGGAAATCCGTACATGCAGGGTTACGAAGGCGTTCAGGCTGCATATGATGTACTGAACGGCGGCGCAAAAACCGATTTCTACGAAGTAGATACAGTCGTTGTAACAAGCGAAAACGTTGATACATTCAAGGATCAGAAATAATTCGCAAACTGAAATCATTACAGAGTAAGTAATATAAACCGGCTCCGGACATCCCACGTCAAGGGCGTTCGGAGCCGTTTGTACAGCATTAGATCATAGCAGGTGGTTTATATGAAAACATACACGTTGGTAGAACCGTCGAAATTGGAAGTAAAGGATGTTCCGATTCCGGAGCCGGGGGACACAGAAGTCCTTATTAAGATCCGGAATGTCGGCATATGCGGATCGGATATTCATTTATTTAAAGGAACATACAGTGGACCGAACAGTTATCCGATTATGTTCGGACACGAATGGTCGGGCACGGTCGTGAAAACCGGAGCTTATGTAACAAAGGTCTCGATCGGTGATAAAGTTACCGGAGATTGTTCCAAGTATTGTGATGCCTGTGATAACTGCAAGGCCGATAAGAATCTGTGCAAGGATATCGAAAAGTTCGGCATTACCGTCGATGGAGCATCGGCTGAATATATTGTGCGGGATGAAAAGTATGTATATAAGGCACCCGATGATATTGATATGAAACTTCTTGCGTTGACCGAACCCATCGCGGTTGCCAGACATCTGATCATGAAGATGATAGACCGAACCGGAGATATGAAGGATAAGAAGATCCTGATCTACGGCGGCGGCGCGATCGGCCAGGCCGCACTCTTACTGTTGAGATATGAACTTGGCTGCGACAATGTTTACCTGTCCGATCTGATTCCGTACAGAATGGAGCTGGCTCAGAAGTTTGGCGCCAAGGTACCGCTGCAGGAAGAACTAAATTGGGATCTGGAAAATACATACTATAACATGTATAATCACACACCGTTTGATGTGGTCATTGAGACGACCGGAGTAGCAGCAGTTTTTGCAAATGCAATGAACCTGGTACGTCCGAATGGTGTTCTGGGATGTGTTGGTATGATAAATAATGTAAAGATCCCGCAGAAGCTGATCGTTACAAAGGCAATGACGATTGTCGGAAGTATTGGCGGAACCGGTGAATTCGAGGCGGTTATCGACTTCATCCGAAAGAATGAGGAGGTCGTAAAGCTTATGGTGAGTCACGAGATTCCCCGTGAGGATATACCGGAAGCATTCCGCTGCGCATCGAACCCGCTGGATGCAATGAAGGTCAGTATTGTTTTTTGATCGATGAGGCTGCAGTAATTGAGTAAACGGAGGATGAATATGGAAGGCAAGATGAAAGCAGTAGTGCTTCACGGACCCGGTGAATATGACGTGGAGACAGTCGATATTCCAAAGCCGGGCAGGGATGAGGTACTTGTAAAAATCATGGGAGTGGCGATCTGCGGATCGGATCCCAGACTGTTTTCCGGAGGAAGCCGCAATAATGGCTGGCCGCCCCAGTATCCGTTTGTTCTCGGCCATGAATTTGCAGGACAGGTCGTGGAACTTGGCGAAGGCGTTGTCGATCTTGAAATCGGCGATCGCGTCGCCGGGGAAGCGCATTGCGGCTGCGGGCATTGTGAGATGTGCAAAAAAGGCTTCTACAATCTTTGTCTGAATTATGGCAGAGAAGGTTCCGGACATCATCACTACGGACACAATACCAGAGGGTGCTATGCACAGTATCAGAAATACAATGTAAAAGCACTGACAAAGATGCCGGATTCCATGAGCTATGATGAAGGCACGATGGTTGACACGGCCGGAACGGCATACAACGCGATCAAGTTGACGGGAATTGAGCCCGGCGGATATACGGTCATTATCGGGCCGGGACCGATGGGGATTATGGCGATGGAGATTGCAAATGCGATGGGATCGCAGACCATTATGATCGGCAGAGGACATCGCCTGGAAGTGGCTAAGGAACTCGGCGCGACCTACGTTGTTGATTTTGAAAAAACGGAAGATGTTGTGGCTGCTGTTCGCGAGATTACCGACGGACTCGGTGCACATCAGGTAATTGAGTGTGCCGGAAACACTTCGGCATTCATGGAGGCCATCCTGATGGCCCGCAAGAACGGACACGTCGCATTTATCAGTATTCCATCGGAGGATGGTCAGCTTATGGCTGCGAAGCATATGATCATGAACCAGATCACTGTGCATGGGGTCAGAGCCAATCCGAACTGCTCCAAAACCGTGGTGGATCTTATCGCGCAGAAGCGGATCGACGCAAAAGGAATTATTACACATACATTCCCGATGGATGAGATCCATGAGGCCTTCGATACATTCATTAACCGCAGGGATGGAGCGGTGAAAGTTGTTGTTCATCCGAACGAATAATATGGTACATATTTCGGTTCATTACGAGCCGTGAAATAGATATGAAAGGAAAAAGCAGATATGGATACAAAAAACATGGATCTGGACAAATGGTTATTTACAGACAACCCAACGATCTTCTTCGAGAACACGCCGGTCGGCAGATGCAAAAAAGAAGTATGGGACATGACAGAGGAAGAGGTTGATCGTATTCTGAGAGAAGATTACGGAATTCCGGCAGCACCGGAACTGGATAAAGCGGGAAGCTACATCCAGACAACTCCACGCGGCCAGCAGATCGAGAACAGACAGAAGAGTGACATTGTTTTTGTTCCGGTTGCGTGCACCGAGAATCACGGTATGCACCTTCCTACCGGACAGGATCTGTTCCAGGTAACGATGTTCCTTGAGGGAATGAAGCGCCACATGGCAAAGCAGGGGAAGGTTATCAACATCGCATGGCCGTGCCTGCTTTACGGTGGACATCCGTATCATCATATCGGCATGCCGGGAACTGTTATCATGCCGCAGGAAGTTGTTGTAGAGACAGTTGTTCATGTAATGGCAGGTCTCTGGGATGACGGATACCGCAAGATCATTCTGGTTAATAACCACGGCCAGCTGTGGAACCTGGTTACAGGACTGCAGCAGTTCACAAAGAGATATCAGGTTCCGGGTATCTTCGAAGTATTTGACTGGCACAGATCCGTACGTGAGTTCTTCCAGCCGAATAACGGACAGCCGAACACCATGGAGACACCGTTCAGCCATGCATGTGAGAGTGAGACCTCTCTCGGTCTGCTCGGCTTTGATGACATGATCGATATGAGCCGTGCTGTTGACACCAAGCCGTTACCGATGCTTGACAGCGGTTGGTTCGACAACTCCACAGACAACTATCATCGTCCGCATCGCTGGGATGAGGGTGAAGGCCATGCCGCAATCGAGAGATATGCTACTCCGGAAGGATGCGTAGGCACACCGTCTATCGCAACTGCTGATAAGGCGAAACGCCCGATTCTTGCGATCTGCAGAATGCTTGAGCTTCTGTATGATGAAATCAGCGAGAAATATCCGTCCGGCCAGGTTCCGAAGGCAGAAACAATGACTATGAGAACCTCCGAAGAGATCGCTCCGTTCCTGAAAGAGCCGCTCAGCGAAGGATGGAAATCTATCTGGCAGCTTCCGAAAATCGGACCGGCAGAAAGCTTATAATGTTTCGATGAATATCGAGGAGGGGGAGGTATCTCCCCCTCCTTTTGCGTGAGAGACAGAAAAATTTGTGATAAATTCACTCTTTCAAAGACGCGGTACAGCAACAGATATAGGGGACACATATGGAATGGATAAACAGGAAAATTGAAAAAACAAATGGTTCCGGACCGACAAAAATTCTTCAATTCGGAGAAGGCAATTTTGCCCGCGCGTTTGCGGATTGGATGATAGATCGCGCCAATAGCGCGGGAGTCTATGATGGAAGAATTGTTGTGTGCCAGCCGGCATCTGTGAGCACGGAAAAGAGGGACCTGCTGAACTCTCAGGACTGCATGTACACGGTGCTGATGCGAGCGGAAGAAGAGGGCCGTTCCGCAGAGAAAGCGGATGTCGTAACCTCCATCAGTCGTTGTTTGAACGCGATGGCTGACCCGGACGAACTGATCGCGCTGGCAAAAAGTCCTGATCTGGCCGTGATTCTGTCAAACACGACGGAAGCAGGAATAACCTACAGGAGCGGTGAGAAGATGGAAGACTTTCCGGGCGTGACATTTCCCGCAAAACTGACTCGACTTCTTTATGAGAGATACAGAGCGTTTGACGGCGACAAAAGCGCGGGACTTCTTTTCCTCCCCATGGAACTGATCGATCGCAACGGGGATGCCCTTCGCGAAATAATGCGGCAGATCGGACGCGATTGGGAACTTGGGGACGAGTTTGAGGAATGGCTGTTGGGTGCAAATCATTTTGCCAATACGATGGTAGACAGAATCGTAACCGGTTTTCCTACCGAAGAGAGCGATGAAATCATGGAAAAACTCGGCTACAGGGATCGATTTATCGTTACGTGTGAGTCCTATTGCCAATGGATCATCGAGGGAGACCTGGCATGGGCAGAGAATTTTCCGATACACAAAGCCAATAAAGCGGTCATCTGGACTGATAATCTGAAGGAGTACAAGACGAGAAAGGTCCGCATATTGAATGGCGCACATACTTCCACTGTTCCGTCAGGTATCCTGATGGGCTATGAAACGGTCAGAGATCTGATGCAGGACAAAGAAGTGGCAAATTTTATGAAAAATCTGTTGTCAGAGGAGGTCATCCCAACTCTCAGGGGGGAACGAACAGAGCTGGAGGCATATGCAGCATCGGTCCTGGAGCGCTTCAATAATCCCTATATTCATCACCGGTTGTCGGATATCAGCATGAATTCGGTTTCGAAATATGCTGTGCGGTGTCTACCGTCTATCGATGCATATTATAAACGATTTGGTGAGATACCGGAACGGCTTGCTTTTTCTCTTGCGTGTCTACTGCGTTTTTATCGCCCTCGGCAGGAGGGCGGAAAGTTCGTGGGATCAAACGAAAACGGAGAGACCTATGTTATCAGAGATGCGGAATCCGTATGTGTGAAGATGGCGGAGCATTGGACTGCGAGCAAGGCGCAGGAAGCCGTTCGGTCAATTCTGAATGATAAAGATCTCTGGGGCGAGGATACGCCGGGAAAGATTCCCGGTCTGAGTGAGGCGGTCGGTAATCTTGTGGAAGCTATGGAGCGTACGCCAATTCGTGAATTGATGTTGAAGCTGCAATGAAAGCTGTAAGGAGGAGAATGGTATGAAGACAGAAAAAACTTTTCCGTATCCACTCTGTGTACAGCTCTGGGAGACCGATTTTGATGCTCCTCAGTTTGAGGAGATGTTATGTTATCTCCAGGAAGAGCGAATCTACGGTGTAGAATTAAATATCACCGATTTCTCTGCCGGGGCTGTGAACAGGGTTCTTGACTTGTTGAGTAAGCATCACCTTGCACTCACAAGCATTGCTACCGGTGTATGGGCAAAGCGGAATCGCTATGCGCTGTGCTCTCCTGATGAGAAGATCCGCAGGGCATCAGTTGATGCGTTTGCGGAGACCATCCTTCCCTGCGCGAAAAAGTATGGGGCAGATGTGATCGTCGGCACGTTGAAGGGCGGAAACGAAGCTGACCGAACGGCGGCACAGGAGAGTCTGCTTCGAAGCCTGGAAGAGATAAATAATGTGAATATGACGTATCAGGTGCCCGTCTATCTGGAAGCAACGAACCGCTATGAATCGCCCGTGATAAATACACTGCATGATGCAGCTGAGATCATTGACAGACTTCATGCGAAAAACAATTATTTCGTTCTGCCCGATACCTTTCATATGAATATCGAGGAGAAAGACATGGCCGGGTCATTGCGGGAATGCGCAGCGTACTTTTCAAATGTGCATTTCTCCGACAGCAACCGGTATTTCCCGGGAAGAGGGCATTTGCCCTTCGAGGAGATCTGCAGTGCTTTGCGGGAAGCAGGCTATGCGGGCCGGGTGACGATCGAAGGAATACACATGGAAGATTTCGAACAGGATCTGCGGCAGATGAAGCAATGTTTGCAGCGTGCTATATCGGAAAGCAGGTGAAGTTATGATAGATTGTGTCAAAATTGATGCCCACGATAATGTGGTCGTTGCTCTCAGGAAAATCAGGCAAGGTGAATTTGTCAGCTGCGAGGGAAAAACGATCCGTGCGAACTGCGACATACCGAGAGGACACAAGATTGCGCTGACCGCAATCCGGCGCGGCGAGAATGTAGTGAAATACGGCGTGCCGATCGGAATCGCCACTTGTGACATTGCGGAAGGTGACTGGGTCCATGTGGAAAACATGAAGACAAGATTGTCGGGGAGAGATAAAGAGGAAGAAAACTCCAACCCGGGAATCGAAGCGGCTGTTGAAAGTGATGATCGGGTCGAACAGACCGAAAAGTCAGAAGAGGGAACGACGACAGAAGCGGCGGAAGCTGTAGAACCGTCCGGATATAGAATGGATACTTTCCGCGGATTTGTAAGAGATGACGGGTCGGTAGGGATTCGGAATGAAGTGTGGATCCTGCCTGCAGTCGGCTGTATCAATTCCGTTGCTCAGAAGCTCGCGGAGGATAATAAGGATCTTGTGTCGGGAACGGTTGATGGGATCTATGCATACACACATCCCTACGGTTGTTCGCAGACCGGAGAGGATCTGAAATGGACCAGACGGATCCTCGCGGATCTGGCAAAACATCCGAATGCCGGCTCAGTTCTGATTCTGGAGCTGGGGTGCGAGAACCTCACGCACGAAAGTATGGTGAATGAACTCGGCGATTTTGATGACCGCAGGATCCGCTTTCTGAGGTGCCAGAGCGTGGAGGATGAATACATCGAGGGAAGGCGCATCCTGAGGGAGTGTGTAGACTACGCAGCTACTTTTGTGCGGGAGGATGTATCGACAGCAAAGCTGGTCATCGGTCTGAAGTGCGGCGGATCGGACGGGCTGTCCGGAATAACGGCAAACCCGGTTGTGGGGAGAGTCTGTGACAGAGTCGTGCAGGAAGGCGGAATCGCTATCATGTCGGAAGTGCCGGAGATGTTCGGCGCGGAGTCCATGCTGCTTCGAAGAACTGTGAATGCAGTAATACATGATAAGGTTCGTACAATGATAGAACGCTACAAAGAATATTTTGTTAAGCATAATGAACCGATCAGTGAGAATCCGAGCCCGGGCAACAAAGCAGGCGGCATCTCGTCACTGGAAGACAAGAGCTGCGGCTGTGTGCAAAAGGGCGGCACGGCACCGATTGTAGACGCACTGGGTTATGGAGAACGGATCAAGGAGGGAAGCGGTCTTCATCTGTTATATGGGCCGGGAAATGATCTTGTATCGACGACTGCGCTGACGGCTGCCGGCGCGCATGTGATCCTCTTCACGACGGGGAGGGGCACACCCTGGGGAGCACCGGCTCCAACGATCAAAATAGCGACCAATACAGAACTTGCGATAAGAAAACAGAGGTGGATCGATTATAACGCGGGGATGATCACGGAAGGACAGAAGATCGGCACCGCGGCAGAAGAACTGTGGGGACTGGTGTGTGAAGTAGCCTCCGGCAGACAGACAAAAGCAGAGATGAACGGGAATCGGGGAATCGCAATTTTTAAAAACGGAGTCACCCTGTAACAGACACATGTGTGATGAGAGACACATATATGATAACAGATGTCACGGAGGATAAGAAAGCAGTAAAGAACGACCGGCGGTTTCCCGTCGGTCGTTCTTTACTGAGGTGCGATCAATACCTGATAATAGATCTCCGAGAATCAGTTCTCGGAAGCAAGCATGTTATTCAAAGAGGAAATCGCCTTTTCCGCTGTACCCAATGCATCGCCGCGATAGAAACATTCAACTGTGAGATAACCCTTGTAGTTGATTTCTCTGAGGGCGTTGAATATAGCTGCAAAGTCAATATTGCCGCTGCCCGGATACCAGCGCTGGCTGTCTGCCAGATGCACATAACCGAGTTTGCTGCCAACTTTACGAATCGTTTCCGGCAGATCGTCCTCTTCCAGATTCATGTGATAAACATCCAGGTGTACAAATACATTATCAAGGCCGAAGCGGTCAATAAATGCCAGAAGCTCTTCGGCACGTGTGAAAATGTTCATCTCATAATGGTTGATTACTTCGATGACAACAGGGACACCCTTTGCCTTTCCGTAATCATTGATAATTTTAAGGTTCCTGCCAAGCCGTGACAGATACATCTCCGGATTTGCGCCTGCGGGAATTTTACCGCGAGCCCATCCGATGACGATCCCTGCGCCGACTTCGCCTGCCATATCGATGTAATTTTTCATTCCGTCAAGAGCGGCACTTTCTACATAAGGCCGATCATCGATCAGAGTGCAGCCGCCCTCCGTAGCGAGCTTTCCGGTAACCAGCATGGCGATTTTGACGCCTGTCTCCTGCATTGCCTGACGAATCTGCTCGAAATCGAGAACTTCATTTTCGCGTAAATGTACTTCAATGGCGTCGTAGCCAAGGGACTTTGCCGTGCGCAGATTCTCTTCTATTGTTCCGTGAAGGAGTAGCGGCGCGGAAGGAGATGCATATTGTACTGATGATATTCCGATTTTCCATTCACTCATAGCGAGCCTCCTTGCTTAGACCTGCGCAATCATTTCCCCGTATTTTTCCTTCTCCTCAGCAATGAAGGCCTCGACTTCCGCTGCTGTCGGCAGGGAATCGGAACAGTTGTTGCTACGGACCATCATGGACGCTTCGGCAGAGCCGAACTCAAGACATCTGCTGATATCCCAGCCACTGAACAGGCCGTATATGAATCCAGCGCCGTATCCGTCGCCGCCGCCGAAGCCTTTGCGTGCGTCAACCGGGAAGGGCTTGATACTGAAGTCTTCTCCGTCACAGGTGTAAGCGGTAGAACCCTGCATGCCGTGTTTGATTACAACGATCTTCGCGGACTGTGAGAACCAGTATGCCGCGCTCTCTTTGTCAGTCATATTCGGCTGGATCAAAGCCTCTGTGAGATCGAATTCCTCACGGGATCCCATGATGATATCCGCGATTTTTGCTACCGTTGAGTAGTAGATGGAGATCTCATCCTTACTCTGCCAGTTGTAAGAGCGATAATCGATATCAAAAATAATCTTTACGCCGTTTTTCTTGGCCAAAAGAGCCGCTTTCAGAGCTGCCTCGCGGGAAGGACTTTCAGCAAGTGCGGTACCGGAGATCAGGAGAACCTTAGACTTTTTAATGAAATCCTCGTCAACATCATCAACGGAAAGCTGCAGATCTGCAGCCATGTTGCGATACATCAGAATACTGCTTTCCTTTGGAGAAAGCATTTCGGTGAAAGTTAATCCGAGTTTTGCGCCATTGGTGCAGCGTGTGACATGAGAGGTGTCTACACCTAACTCATCAAAATAATTGATGATATAATCGCCGAACTGATCATCGCTTACTTTGCCGATAAAGCCGGCCTTAAGACCGTGACGGGTAACGCCGACCGTGATATTGGCGGGAGAGCCTCCGAGAAACATTTCAAAGTAATGAACTTTTTGTAAGGGTTTAAATTCTTCCTTGACTGCATCCGAATAAGCCGGGTTAAAATCGATGGCGGCTCTACCGAGGAGGATAATGTCCAGCGGTTTCGTGTTGTCAAATTCAAGATACTTCATGTTGGTGCCTTCCTTTCTTTCTTGGAAAAATTATTTTTCGTACATTAACCGGATGTGGTGAATGTCCAAATAGTTTTCGAATTTTTCATCAGGCCGTTCATCGGTGACAAGTCCGTTGATCTGGTTCAGGTGACAATAGGTGTAAAGCGATAAACGGTTGAATTTGGAATGATCTGCCAGTAAATAGATTTTCTGACTCTTCTCGCAAACCTTTTTCTTAATGTAGTACTCACCGTTTTCCGCGTTGGATACACCGCCGTTTAGCGATATCCCCGTGGATGCCATGAACGCTTTATTAATGTTCATAGAGGATAAACACTGCAGTACCTCGCTGCCGATGAAGGAGAACGTTTTTCTGTTCAGCTGACCTGACAGGCTGATCAAGCGGATATTGGGATACGGCGCCAGAATATCCAGTGCGAGAAAGCTATTTGTGATGACCGTGCAATTACGATCGGTGATATTCTGCGCCAACTGCGCGCATGTTGTCCCGCTGTCGATAAAGATGGTATCATTCTCTTCGACTAACGAGGCGGCCAATTTACCGATAATCGCCTTAGCGTCTGGGTTGTGCTCATTTCTTTCCTGATACGGTTCGAGTTGAATCGGTAATGCGGAAGCATTGGCAGCAGTTTCCTTCTGCCGGGAGTTAACCAGGCGCAGACCGCCGTAAACTTTCTCAACCACTCCGCGTCCTTCCAGAATATCAAAGTCCCGTCGTGCCGTGCTGGTGGAAATGTGAAATTTTTCGCATATGTCGGTGACGGACACAGCCTTTTTCTCTCGGACAAATTCTTCAATATGAAGAATTCGATTTTCTTTCATAACGATGATCCTCCTAGGTAGATTAGTCAGGTGGGACGGCAATGACAAACTGTTGGGTGAAAATTAGTTTGGCAGGAACAATCAACCGTTGATCACTTGATATCGTTGTGAATTACTGGTTCATACTATTAAGAATAACTATTCGAGATAATATTGTCAATATATTATCTCAATATTGGCATGCAATATTTCTAGAGAGTAATATATGACGATTTATTGGAGAATAGTAGGGAAAACAAAGGTAATATATTGATAAAGTGAGAATGTAGTGATAAAATAATGATATAAATGTTTAGCATCTCGTACGGCAAAAGTACGTGAAAAAATCAGCTTTACAGCGGAAAGAGGTAATGATGGCACTGACGAATATGATGAAGATTATGAACAATTGCAGAGCGCAGGGAAAAGGCTGTGGTTCTTTCAGCACATATAGCATGGAAGGCGCGATGGGCATTGTGAAGGCTGCGGAAGAAACGGGCACACCAATCATCATCCAGCTTGCGGAAGGGAGATTCTCTACCGCACCATTGGAGTTTATGGGACCGATGATGATGAATGCAGCTAAAACTGCGAATGTAGATATCGCCGTTCACCTGGATCACGGCAAAACAGAAGAGACGGTTCGGAGGTGCCTGGAACTTGGGTTCACTTCCGTTATGTATGACGGTTCGCATCTGCCAATTGAAGAAAATATGGAGAATACCCTGAAAGTCATTGAAATCGCAAAACAGTATGGCGCGGATGTCGAGGCGGAACTTGGTGTGGTTGGACGAAGCGAGAATGGTTTTGACATTCAGTACACACGTCCTGAGGATGCAAAACTTTTTGTAGAGACTACCGACGTGGATGCGCTTGCGGTCGGAATCGGAAATCTGCATGGGAACTATCCGGGCGGTGAACCGCATCTGAGACTTGATATTCTGCAGCAGATCCATGAGGCAGTGCCGGAAGAGCACCTCGTTCTTCATGGAGGAAGCGGGATCTCGGACAGTGACTTCCAGAACTGTATCCGCAGAGGAATCACGAAGATCAATATCAACACAGCTATGTTGAACCGTATGGTGGAAAATGCAACAAAATATCTTACAAGTGAAGATTCTTACAAATGCGACTATTACGGCCTGAACAAGGTTCTTGTTGCAGGTGCATACGAAGCTGCTCTTCATCATATGAACGTATTTAACATGAAACCTATCGAATAATACTTGCGGCTGACAATTAGCGGCAGATAAGGGGGCAATTTATGGAGGAGGTTGTAACCTTTGGTGAGCCCATGCTCGTGTGGATTCCACAGCAATATGGATCATTCTCGGAAGTTGAGAGTTACACAAAGGGCCTGGCCGGTGCTGAACTCAATGTGGCAATCGGAGTAACCCGATTAGGACACAGTGTGCGCTATGTCACCAGGCTTGGTGATGATGTGATTGGCGCCTATATTTTTCAAAGTATACGGGATATGGGGATCAACACCGAATCAATTGCCATGGACTCGAATCACCTGACCGGGTCCTATTTCAAGACAAAGGTAAGGACGGGTGATGCGGAAGTGTTTTATTTAAGAAAAAACTCCGCTGCCTCCTGCGCCGGACCGGAGGATATCGACGCTGTCGATTTCCGAGGTGCCCGAATCATGCATGTAACCGGTATCGCTGCTGCCATAGCGTCAAACTGTTATGAGGCATGCGTACACATGGTAGAGAGAGCCAGAAGAGACGCGCCGGATGCCATTGTCACTTTTGATCCAAATATTCGGAAAAGCCTCTGGCCAGATGAAGCTGAGATGGTACAAAAGCTGAATGCTATCGCATTTCAATCCGATATTGTTATGCCGGGGATCACTGAAGCGAGGATCCTGACAGGCTGTGATCGGGTGGAAGAAATCGCGGATTATTATCTGTCAAGAGGGACACGCAAAGCAGTCATAATTAAAGTCGGAAGCCGCGGGGCTTATTATAAAAGCACGGATGGCAAGGAGGGACTTGTTCCGGGAGTGAGGGTCGACGAGATTGTTGATACGGTCGGCGCAGGAGATGCTTTCGCTGCGGGCGTAATCACCGGGCTTCTGGAGAATGTCGGTTACGAAGCTGCGGTTGCCAGAGGAAATGCTATGGGTGCTTTGATGGTTACCGCTCCCGGTGATAATGAGGCTCTGCCGACACTAGAAGAATTGAACGCTTTTGTAGAAAAAAGAGGTGACAGGGCGAATTAAGTAGTGGACTTATGAAAATGATATTACAAATAGTTAATGAGCAGGATGCCGCGGTGCAACGCGCGGCATCCTGATTTTGTTTACGGCTTTTGCCTGTTGAGCGATTGAAGTTTTTCGCTGATCCGAAAAACGTAAAGAGCGAAACAAAAACCCACCTGCTATGCGGGTGGGAGTCAAAAAGTTATACAATAAATCACCTTTCCGTCTACAATATAGTTGTTCAGGCCATATTGAAAGAAAGGAAAGGTGATTTAGATGGCGAATAAAGCCAATGCATTAGCACACACAAAGTGGTTATGCAAGTACCATATCGTCTTCACTCCGAAGTATAGACGAAAAATTATTTATAATCAATACAAGAGGGATCTTGCAGAGATACTGCATGATCTTTGCGCATACAAAGGTGTTGAAATAATTGAAGGGCATCTTATGCCGGATCATGTGCATATACTCGTGAGCATACCACCGAAGTATAGCGTTTCACAGTTTATGGGATATCTGAAGGGGAAAAGCGCCCTTATGATGTTCGATAGACATGCAAACCTAAAGTACAAATTTGGGAATCGACATTTCTGGTCCGAAGGATACTACGTAAGTACAGTAGGCTTAAATGAGGCCACAATTGCAAAGTATATCCAGGATCAGGAAAGAGCGGATATTGTACAGGATAAATTAAGTGTAAAAGAATATGAAGACCCCTTTAGGGATCAAGGCCAGTAATCAGGGCGTCCCTTCAGGGACTGCTAAGAGTCAAGAGCAATAGGGCTTGAATGGAGCTATGTGGCTGTGAGCGGAGAGCGAACAGCCATATAGCTTAAAGAGAAAGCCAGCGCCTTGAGACGCTGGCCTGGTAACAAAGGGTTATACCCGTGAGCAAGCCACCCGTTTTACGGGTGGCCCTGACTTGTGCTTACTGGTTTCGTTTTGCCTCGTAATGATTTAAGGCTTTGCAATAATGACAGAAATGTTATTGTCATGAAAAAAAATATTGTACTTTTCCGGTAATGGTTGATCAGTGACGATGCCATCAAATTGATCAGCTGCAGCAAAACTTGTTAATCCTGAATTCTCTAATTTTGTGTGATCCAGCAGAAGGTAACGCGATTTGCTTCTACTCATAATTTTCCTCTTAATCGGCGAATCCTCGATGGAAGAATTTGAAGCGCCTTGTTCAAGAGAAAATGCCGAACAAGCCATGAAAGCCTTGTCAATATTCAGGGTATCAATCATGCGTTCTGTAAACTCGCCGACAAGAGATGCAGTTCTGCTCTTTAACATGCCAGGAAGAGAAAGGACAGTGAGCTGAGGGTAATCGAGACATAAGTGCAATACATGTACGCTATTTGTAACAATTGTCAGTTGATGAAACGAGCCCAGATGTCGTGCCAGCGGAACGGTAGATGTTCCTGTGTCTATAAAGATGATATCGTTCTCTTTTATCAGGGACGATGCAGCATCTGCAACAATCTGCTTCTCATTGCTGTTTTTGATAGTTCGCTCCTGATAAGTTCTTAGAGGAATATTAACATTGCTGGGAGACGTGTGAATTCTTGCACCGCCGTAGACAGTGTCGATTTTTCCTAAGTTCCGTAACACGCGTAAATCACGTCGAATCGTAACAATGGATACGTGAAAGGTCTCGCTTAATTCAGAGACGGAAACGGCTTTGTGCGCCTCGATATATTTTTCAATTTGATCAATACGACTGTTTTTCATTGCCGCCCCTTTCCTCGCAATGTTCAAGGTTGATTTTTACTAATGATAGCATTACTTGAAATAATTTGCAATATATTATCAAAAGAAACATGATACGATCATATAACGATATCAAAATACGATTATTATGCGTAATACCATTCCTCATAGCAAATATTTGATGATATTAGTTACATTGCGCTTGATAAAAAATAAACGACAAAAAATATGATCAGTTGTTGTACACTTTAACGGTTTTGGATGATTACATTGACTATATTTAGAAAATGTGATACTCTGCAAATGTGATCAAACATGAGCCAATGTTGTGGAAACGATCATAATATTAAAAAACGAAGGACTCATCCATTTTTGGGAGGATAACCGGTGTGGCAAATGATTGCCGGGGGGTGTTGATGCTCAAGTATAAGGCGCAGATTATTTACGATGAGAAGACAATTCGAAAATTGGATCACGTGATAACAAGGACTGAGCATCCGTTACGTCAGGTGTTCTGGGTATTGCTCGCAATCTTTCTGATTATTTATGGTGTTATGAATGGGATAGACACTGCGTATGGTTTTTTTCTATTACTGTGTGGGTGCATTCTATTGCCGGCAACTAAAGATATACCGAGCGTGATGTGCAGCAGGATACTAAAGACAATGCGTGGTAAGCAGTTACGAGTAAATTATGAATTTTATCCGGAAAGGTTTACAGTTATTGTCGGCGGCAGCAGAACAGATAATGATTATGAGAGTATTACGAAACTGGTGAGATCGGAAAATTATTATTTCCTGTTTCAAGGCAATAAAAAGGCTTGTATGATATCTCATGAGTCCGTAATTCCCCGGGACGAAAGAGCGTTTGAAAGGTATATAGAAAGTGAGACGGGGATGGCTTGGACAGAGGTTTATAAATCTCTTCAACAAGCAATTGCAACAAGAGCAGTAACAAAGATTAGAAGCTTGAAAATGAAAAGGGGGGTTTCCAATCTTTGAGTGTGCAAAAATAAACATTATATAGGAGGAAAATTATGAAAACACGAAAATTGACGGCAGTGTTAATGGCAGCAGCAATGGCTACTACACTTGCGGCGTGCGGAGGAACGTCTGGCGGGACAGAAAAGGCATCCAGCGAAGCAGCATCAGGCGCAACTACATCTAGTGCTGCAACATCCAGCACAGCGACATCCAGCACAGCGACATCTTCGGAAAACGCTGATTCGGGCAGTGCCGAAGAGTATCCGCAGGAACAGGAAGGTTCTATCGTGACCTTAAAGTTCAATTTTGTAAAGAGCTCCTCGGATCCGGAATATCAGTGGTATGCACAGTATTTCCATGATATTTACGAAGCAACAGACGGAGATGTAGGATATCAGCTGTATCCTTCGGAAGCGCTTGGCGGTTCTGCCGATGTGCTCGAGATGGCTGCCAGCGGCCAGGACGTTGTGCAGGATTGTGATTTCTCTTATCTTGCAACGTATGTACCGGACATGAGCGTTGGCATGGCACCGTACTTGATTCAGGAGCCGGAGCAGCTTGAGAAACTTTGGAATTCCGATATTAAGACGGAATGGGAAACGGCACTTGAAGAGAAGGGACTGCATCTTCTGGATTGGCACTACTTTGGTACACGTGAGCTGATTCTTGATTCTGAGATTCAGTCCAGAGATGATTTGGCAAGCAAGAAAATCCGTTGTGCAGCCACACCGATGTGGAATGAAGTGGTTCGCGTACTTGGCGGCAGTGCTACAAATACGGCTTGGTCGGAAACCTATCAGGCGCTTTCGCAGGGCGTTGCCAACGGAGCAGAGTCTCCTTATGGTCTTCTGTACTCGTCCAAGCTCTATGAGCCCTGCAAATATCTGATTCAGACGGATCATCTTGTTGCTGCAACAACAGTTGTTATGAGCCAGGGAACTTGGGACAAGCTTCCGGACAAGGACAAAGAAGCGATTGAAGGCGTTGCCAACGAATTCATTTCCACACAGGTTGGCCGTGTTAATGAGGTTTCTGAAGAGTATGCACAGAAACTGAAAGACGAAGGCGTCACATTTGTTGAAGTTGATAAAACTCCGTTTATTGAAGCGGCACAGGAAACACCGGAGCATTTCCCGGAGTGGTCCGAGGGACTTTATCAGAGAGTTCAGGATGCCATTAAGTAAAGAACGTGGCACTCGCATGTAAGTAATATTAATATGGATGGGCCGTAGAATTGCACATACGATGTGAAAATTTCTACGGCTCGTTTTTAGTAAGAGGGAACCGAATGAAAAAATTTAATGATACTCTGGATACGGTTACAAAGGTGATAGCGGGCATTGCATTTTCGGCAATGATTATTATCACATCAATGAATGTATTCAGTAGATTTATTTTCAGCAAGTCTTTTGCCTGGAGCGAAGAATTGACCTATTTATTTTTTAACTGGGCGGTGTACTTTGGAATCTGTGGAATTTATAAAAAACAGGGACTGATATCTATAGATTCATTGGTCTCCAGATTATCCCCACAATTGAGAAGGACCTTTGCGATTGTGACATTTGGCGTTGTCGCAGCATTGAATGTCGCGCTTAGTATTTGGGGATGGCAGCTTACCATCGGAGGATGGAGCAGAACCACGGCAAATCTTATGATCCCGTATACCTTTGTAGATATATGTTTGCCTATCTCTACTATGATTATGTGCTATTACGCAATTACATACATGGTTCGAGAGATCAGAGGCATCGATGTTAAACAGGCATCGCTCGAAGATAGAACATAAGGGGGGATTATTTATGACATTTTGGACCTTTTTTCCACTTATTTTGATGCTGGTGCTATTCTTTTTGAATGTACCGGTTGCCTACTCAATGATTATTGCAGCTGCTTCATACTTTCTGTTTGCGCCTAATTCTATGTCATTGGATATGATGATGCAGAAGATGATTTCTGCAAACTCTTCGTTTACCTATTTAGCAATTCCGTTTTTTGTCTGCGCAGGAGTCGTTTTTGACTATGCGGGAATTACACGAAGACTGATGCATTTGGCAGAGTTGCTTGTCGGACATATTCAGGGCGGCATGGCTCAGGTTAATATTCTTCTTTCATGTATGATGGGAGGACTTTCCGGATCCGCAAATGCTGATGCGGCGCTTGAAAGTAAAATGCTGGTACCGGAGATGGAAAAACTGGGATATGCGAAAGATTTTTCAACGGTCGTTACGGTTGCATCATCTTGTATTACACCGATTATTCCTCCGGGAATTATTTTGATTCTGTATGCGTCTGCATCAGACACTTCAGTTGCAAAGATGTTCTATGCCGGATATATTCCCGGACTGATCATCACCGTAGCAATGATGGTTATGACCTATTTTATTTCCAAGAAGAGGCACTATAAACCGTCCAGAGACAGAATAGCTACACCGGGAGAGTTCGGAAAGGCTTTCTTTAGTGGACTTCCTGCTTTATTTGTTCCATTTGGACTGGTTCTTGGACTTCGCATTGGTCTGTTTACGCCCACGGAAGGCGGCGCAGTTTGTGTAGTATATGCGCTTATTATTGGCTTTTTCGTTTATCGCGAAATTAAAATCAAGGACATTCCAAAGATTGTTTATGAATCAGTGGTTGGAACTGCCGGCATCATGTTTATTCTGGCAGGAGCAAACACACTTTCCATCTACCTTACATGGGAACGTGTTCCGAACATGATTTCGGAAGCAATCCTGACAGGCATCCATTCGCCTTATGTCTTCCTCTTATTAGTAAATATCCTGCTTCTTATGATCGGAATGTTCTTCGACGGAGGTGCGGCGATGATCCTTTTAGCACCGCTGTTAGTTCCTGCCGCAAGGGAGTTGGGCATTGATCTTGTTCATTTTGGATTGGTTTTGTCTATCAATTTGACGATTGCCGGAATGTCACCGCCCTTTGGTGCAATGATGTTTGTGTCAACATCGATCACAGGCACAACGATTGCGGAATATGCAAAAGCATGTATTCCGTACATGGCGTTGATGATTGTCTGCCTGCTTGCCTTTACGTTCTGCCCAGGTATTGTCACATTCCTGCCGAACCTCTTATCTAATTGATGAGAAATTCTATAGACAATATACATTAAGGAGAACCGGATAAACTTAAAGCCGATGGGCAGGGGGCGAAGGCTGCTTGCCCATTTATTAGGAATCTTATCAAAGAATCTGAGAAATAATATGAGGTATAATATGAAACTTTCTATTTCGAATCTTTCCGAAATTGCAAAATTACCGGGCTATCATGTACCTAGTTATGATGTGCCGACTATTCGAAAAAGTACGATCGATAATCCGGTATGGCTGCATTATGGCGGAGGAAATTTGTTTCGGGCTTTTCAGGCACCTGCTGTACAGAAGCTAATTGAAAGTGGGAAAATGGTCTCCGGTGTAATCACATGCGAAAGCTATGATGAAGGTATAGTGGAAAAATGTTTCCGCAAAGTTGATGATCTATGTGTTCAGGTAATATTAAATACAGATGGAACAGTAGAGAAAAATGTAATCGGAAGTATTGCGCAGAGCCTCTGCCTCTATCAGGATATGGAACGTGTAAAAGAGATATACGCAAGCCCTACATTGCAGATGATTTCATTTACAATCACAGAAAAGGGGTATCTGATCAAAGATAAGAAGGAGAATTTCCTTCCTAATATCTCAAAGGACATTGTGAATGCACCTGAGAAGGCAGAATCATTCTTGAGCATCCTGACATATCTTCTGATTTATCGAATGAGAACATGCGGCGTACCGCTTGCAATGGTGTCAATGGACAATTGTGCTCATAATGGTGAAAAACTGCGGGATGCGATAACTACTATAGCAAACGAATGGCTTAAGAATGGAAAAATTGCAGAAGATGAATATGATTTTGTAGCCAACAAGGTGAAGTATCCCTGGACAATGATCGACCGTATCACACCAAGACCGGCGCCGGATATCGCTGATCAGCTTGAATCGGATGGCATGGAGGACATGAAGCCTTTTATTACAGATAAGGGCACATACATTGCTCCTTATGTAATTACGGAAGCCCCCAACTATCTGGTAATCGAGGATGATTTCCCAAATGGTAAACCGCCGCTTGATGAACTTAATATTATTTATACGAATAGAGAGAATGTCAATAATTGCGAGTTGATGAAAGTATGTACATGTTTGAATCCTCCGCAGACCGCGATGGCAATTTATGGTTGCCTACTTGGTTATACTTCTATTGCAAAAGAATTTGAAGATTCGGATATTCGTCTGATGATTGAAAATATGTGCTATCAGGAAGGGATGCCGGTAGTAGTGGACCCGAAGGTACTCAGTCCGGAAGCGTTTGAGAAAGAGGTATTTGATTTACGCCTGCCCAATCTATATATTCGTGATACACCACAGCGAATTGCCTCCGATACATCCCAGAAACTGCCGTTCCGGTTTGGCGTGAATATCACAAGATATATGAGCGAAGGAACGGAGAAGGCTAGCTCGCTGATTTATATGCCGCTCGTATATGCTGGGTGGTTAAGATATTTGATCGGTGTAGATGACGACGGGAAAGAATTTAAATGCAGCTATGATCCGAGATTGGAGGAAATGCAGCAAATTCTATCCGGACTCAAGCTGGGGGTTGTAACCGATGAGGACAGAAATGCTGTACGTACAATTCTGAGAGATATTACAGTTACCGGAGCGGATCTGAGTGCAGCCGGGTTGGAGGATAAGATTGTAGCAATGTGGGAATCCATGATGCAGGGGCCGGGGGCGGTTCGAAGCACGGTTCATCACTATGTAACAGATTGACAGGAGCATTCATTACATGAGAGAAGGTAAAAAATGAAAGCATTATTAATGCCTGAATATGAAAAATTGGAGCTGATCGAAAAGGAAATCCCGGAGTGCGGCCCGGAAGAAGCTGTTGTACGTGTAAAATATGCCGGAATCTGTGGGTCCGATATGCATATTATTGCGGGAGAAAATCCGAAGGCGCAGCCTCCGCTTATCATGGGACATGAGTCTTGCGGAACAGTTTATGCAATTAATTCCTCCAGAATTCATGATATCAAGGTAGGTGATAAGGTTACTATTCACGCAGTTAACGGATGTGGTGTATGTGATAACTGCAGAAATGGCCATGAGAATCTATGCGAAAATGTTCATATCATGGGATCGGAGATTGATGGATTTTTCCAGGAATACGTAAAAGTTCGTGCAGACAGGCTTCTGAAATTCAAAGATGATGTAGACATGAAGGCGGCAGCACTTGTAGAACCGTTGACCATTGCCGTCCATGATGTGAGACGAGCACAGGTTAAGTTAGGCGATGATGTGTTTGTGTGTGGCTGCGGTACAATCGGCACACTGATCGCAAAGGTGGCGGAATTGCAGGGAGGCCACGTACTCGTCTCTGAAGCAGATGATGCCAGAATTGCCGTAGGTCGTAAGAATGGTTTAACAGTTATTGACGCGAAGAGTAACGATTTCATGGACCAGGTAATGGCGTTTACAAATGGCAAATTATTTAACAAAGTGTTTGAAGTAACAGGTGTAGAGCCGGGCTTCAATACTTGCCTTAATGTGCTTCGTGCAGGGGCAACCATGGTACAGGTTGGCATGCCCGGTAAAAAGTTCCATGAATTTGACATCAACAAAATCATTTTTAAAGAAATTGATTTTCTGGGAGTTCGAAATTCCAGATCTTTAAGCATGGCCGGAGCAGTTAAGATCGTAAATATGGGTATTTTGAATGATTTCCTTAAGGGAATGATATCCGAAATCTACACAAAGGAAAATGCAATCGAGGCATTTACACGCGCGCGTGCGGACAAGACTGCATTAAAGGTACTTATTGATTTTGATGCATAAGAAATGATGTGTCGGCTTCGTAAGTCGTTAAAGAATTTATGCTACAGTCAGCGCACAGAAACTAGTCTTCTGTGCGCTGGAACTGTTGCAGTAGTTGAGGCTAAATGGGAGGAATTACTATATGAAACCATTGGAAGGGATTCGCGTTGTCGATCTGGGGAGGTTTGTGTCTGCTCCGTTTTGCGGCATGCTGCTCGCGGATATGGGCGCGGAGGTTATAAAAGTTGAAAAGCCGGGAGTGGGTGAAGATGCAAGAAGTCTTGGTCCGTTCATGAAAGGGCAGTCTCTTTATGTTCCGACATTTAATCGAAACAAGAAGGGGATGACTATTCAAACAAGATCTCCTGAAGGCATGGCACTCCTGAAGGAATTGATAAAAAATGCCGATGTTGTAATTGAAAACTATCGCCCGGGTACGATCAACAAGATGGGAATCGGTTACGAGGATTTAAAAAAGATCAACCCTAGAATCATTCTTGCATCGATTTCTGGTTTTGGGCAGACTGGACCCGATGCACTTCGTCCTGCGTTCGATCCTGTAGCACAAGCTGTCGGTGGACTGTACGCAATTACCGGAACAAGTGAGTCTGGTCCTTTGGCTGCAGGAACGATAATATCTGATCTTACGACGGGACTCTACACTGCTTATGCAATTCTTGCAGCGGTTATCGAAAGAGAGAAAACCGGTAGGGGGCAGTATATCGATATCGCTATGGTAGACTGCATGATATCCATGATGCATACATACGTAGCTAACTATTCTGCAAATGGAATAATTCCGGAGCGGCATGGAAATACAGATCCTCTTTCTGTTCCCGCTGATTGCTATAAAACGAACGATGGCGGATATGTTGTAATGCATGCTGGTGAAGACAAATCATGGGTTGTTCTGAAAAAATTGATTGGCAATCCGGCAATGGATGATCATCGTTTTGATACTCATGCGGGAAGAGTGGAGTGCCGTGAAGAAGTAGAAAACTACGTGCGTGCTTGGTTTAAAACAAAAACGGCAGAAGAAGCTGAAAAAGAACTTCGTGACGCAGGCATTATTTCTGCACCGGTTAACGATATGGCAGGCATCTTCAAGTCTGAACAAATCCGTGCAAGAGGCGATCTGATAACATTAGATGTACCAGGAGCCGGTGAGTGTGTTTTTCAGGGAAGCCCTATAAAAATGTCCGATACTGAGGTTACTTACCAGCGAGCTCCGAAAATTGGTGAGCATAATATGGATGTGTTGAAGAACGTGCTTCATAAGACAGATGAAGAGATTGAACAATATCAGAAAGAAGGAGCAATCTGATACGGTTTGATGCGAGTGCAATATGATGGAAAGGAAGTGCCAAATTGTCTTTGATAAATGGCACAGTAGACGATATGGATTTTGTTAAGTTTGAGATAAAGGATCATGTTGGAGTAGTCACTTTCTCCAGACCTCCGATTAACGCCGTAAATTCACAGGCCAATGAGGAATTAACCAGAATATTTGAAGATATCAATACAATGGATGACGTGTGGTGCGTAATTTTACGTGCGGAAGGTAAAGGGTTTATGTCAGGCAGTGATGTCGACGATTTTGGTTCATTCGATGATGATGCCCTTGCGGCTTATGAGGCGGCTGATGTTCATGGCATTTTGGCTGTATATAATTGTCGCATTCCTGTAATTTGTCAGGTTCAGGGATATGTGATGGGACACGGCACTACATTGGCCGCTGCTGCCGATATTATCGTTGCAGCTGATGATGCGTACTTTAGTTTACCGGAAGTTACTATCTGCGTCGTTGGAGGGACGGATGCCATTCGACAGTTAGTCCCTGAGAAATACCTGCGATATATGGCTTACACCGGAAAGAAAATCAGTGTAAATGAAATTGCAAAATATGGCAATATTCTCAAGGTTGTACCCAGAGAAGAAGCCTTTAGTGCAGCGATGGAAGTGGCAAAAGAAATTACAGCGAATTACACAAAGTCTGTGCAGTGCGTGAAAGCAGCGCTAAATGAACTTACTAATCATGATAAAGAAAGAGACTTTTATGTAGACTGTGAATACACACATCAATTGCTGAAGGACCCGATGAGACCACAGATTTTGGCAGAGCATTATGAAATGTTAGCAAGAAAAAAGAAAGCCAAGGAAGCGGCTAGAAAAGGTCAGTAGGAGATGTGATCAAATCAGTTTGATAGGTGAAGAATGAAAACTAATAATGCACATTCTTAATAATTATACGATTGGGGATTTGGCTATGAAATTTGTGAAAATGGAAGTTAATGATGAACATATTGCATTAGTTACGTTTCAGCGTGCACCGATAAATGCGGTTAGCCATGAGGCAAATATTGAATTGTCTGAGACATTCGAGAGCATAAATGAACGTGATGATATCTATTGTGTGATCTTCCGTGGAGAGGGTAAGGGATTCATGTCAGGCAGTGACACGGGAGATTTTGGAGCATTTGATGATGAAGGCCTTAAGGTTTATGAAGATGCAGATATTCGAACAGTACTAGCTATTGAAAATTGTAAGGTACCGGTTATTTGCCAGATACAAGGGTATGTAATGGGACTTGGCACATGTCTGGCAGCGGCTTCAGATATGATTGTCGCAGCCGATGATGCCTATTTCGGACAGCCGGAAGTTACAATTTGCGTTTGTGGTGGAACTGGAGCGCTTCGTCAGCTTGTTCCCGAGAAAATGATGCGCTATATGGCATTGACCGGTAAGAAGATCGGCGTGCAGAAGATTGCCGAATATGGTCAGATCTATTCTATTGTACCCAGAGAGAAAGCGCTAGATGAGGCTTATGCATTAGCAAGGCAAGTTACAGCAAATTATACAAAATCTGTGCAGTGTGTGAAAGCTGCGATAAAAGAACTGGTTAACAGAGACAGCGCGAAGGAGTATAGAATCGATTGTAAGCAGACACATATAATGCTTAAGGATCCTAGACGTGATGAAGTTCTTGCCGAGCACAATGAAATGCTGCGTAAGAAGAGAGAAGCTAAAGAAGCTGCTAAAAGAGCTGCAAAAAACGCCTGATAACAAACGAATAATTGCAACAAACGCCCGCACTGATTATGTGCGGGCGTTTGTTGCGTTAGTGCGCCTGGCGGCGCACGTTTCTAACTGGTGAAAGTCCAGAATCCGCCCGGTAATGGGAAGGATATAGCCGAAAGCAAGGGTGTCCATCGTGAGGTGGAATCTGAAGGAAGCTGGATTCGGGGAACCTACTAACCCGAGGGCAAACCTTTGGCCTGACGAACAGAAATCATCTATAAGGCTGTGACTGAGGATAAGTCTGCCATACAAGATAAAGTCCAATAATTACACGGAATCAGTTGCGGTAAAGTTGGCAGGTAGATGAAGGGAAAGAAACGTGTGGTACCCAGGGAGACCTGTGCGATATGCACTGAAAGGTGTAACCATCACCATAAGGTGATGCTGAGCGTACAGGAGTCAGGAGAGGTCATAGTAGCCGAGAGGTGAAGGACCGAATCAATAGGAGTCCCAAGTATGACCCGGATAGGAGGAACAAATAGTGGGTGTAGAAAACAATGAAAGCTGCTTACAAAGAGATAGCGCGGAACGTAAAGGGTATGTAAGAGCACACCGCTCGTTCAACCGGATATGGGAAGAAAGAGACAGTGCAGAGCCGGACATCTTGAGTAAGATACTGGATAAGGACAACCTCAACAGAGCTTATAAAAGAGTGAAGGCAAACAAGGGAGCGCCGGGTGTTGATGGCATGACCATCGAGCAGGCACTTCCGTGGCTAAAGGAGCATGGAAACGAACTGACAGACAGAATCAAAAAGGGGCACTATACACCTTCACCTGTCAGAAGAGTGGAAATCCCGAAGCCGGACGGTGGAATACGCAAGCTTGGTATTCCTACTGTTACAGACCGTATCATACAGCAGGCAATGGCTCAACAACTTATGCCTATGTATGAACCACTGTTTTCGGAAGGTAGTTTCGGCTATCGACCGGGAAGAAGTGCTAAAGATGCGATTCTGAAGATTAAGGAGTATGCGGAAGCAGGATATACAAGAGCGGTGGTTCTCGACCTGTCCAAGTACTTCGACACTCTTAATCATGTGATACTGCTCAATCTTCTGCGGCGGACAATCAAGGACGAGAGAGTCATACAGATGATCAAGAGATACCTGAAGAGTGGGGTCATGGAAAACGGTGTTATTGTCAAGACAGATGAAGGCTCACCGCAGGGTGGAAATCTTTCTCCCCTGCTTGCCAACATATATCTTAACGAATTTGACCAGGAGTTCAGCAAAAGAGGGGTGCCATGCATCTGCTATGTGGATGACATCGTTCTGCTTGCTAAAAGTGAACGGGCATCCGAATGATTGCTGGATGTCAGGCGGCGAATTGCTAGCGGAAGAAACTGCACTTTATTTTCGCAGACTTCGCCGCTCTGACTGCGCAGTCGCATCGGAGGATGCACACTCTCATCAGAAAAACAGCATACTCTCATCGCTTTTGCTGAGACCAGCACCGTATGGCTGGGATCAGCAAAGGCCATGAGATCTACTCATGGCCGGAATGCTAAAGCTGCTGGTTGTTGACCGCCGAGAGGATCACATCCGCATCGATCACCTGCTTTCCCATCTGAGAACCGATCGCCAGCGCATCAGTGAGGATGTTATCAATGATGCGCGGGTTTCCCTGGGACAGACTGTTCACGGAAGACATGGCTGCATCATTCATGATCGATGGTGCTCCACCGGCAGAACTGAGTTTATGCCGGACATACTCAGGAACTTCATCCTCTGTAAGACCGGCAAAGTCATAATGGACAGTGATACGCTGGCGGAGGGCTTCGTGGACCGGTTTGCGCAGGATGTTGTTCAGGTGTGGCTCTCCACACAGGATCAGAGTACAGCAGTTCAGTGAGTCATATCCATAGTTCATCAGCATCTTGATGTCGTTCAGGATCGCGGTGTTCAGGTATTGTGCTTCATCTATGGCGAGCATTAGAGGCTGATGCTTCTCACGGTAAAGGTATTCGATCTGTTCCTGGATAGCACGGAATCGTCCCGGCTTTCCTCCTTTCATGCTGACACCCAGTGCCTGACAGAGCTGGCCATAGAACTCAGCAACACTTACGGTAGAAAGACAAATGTACTCCATGTGGTATTGGTTTGGGTTCAGGTCTTTGGCGAAGCATCGCAGGGCATAGCTTTTACCCATGCCCGGACGTGCAGTGAAAACACCTATCCCGCGAACCTCTTTGAGGTAATTCATGCGGTCATGCATCTGCCGGAAGTCGTTTGATTGGAAGGCATCTTTCTCTTTGACCCATTGTTTATCAAACGGATTGAAGGATAGACCATAGTAATCAAGAAATTTCGCCATTAGTTAACCTCCGATCTGAGAATAGTCGATATTTACGGGGTTATTCCGCTTCGTGTGGCAGTTGGCCACTTTGTCTGTTCTACGGATTGGGAAGTGCTCATTCTCGTAAAGGATCGCCGCGGTATCCATGTCATTGGGCTGATAGCGGATCTCTACTTTCTGCGAAATGAACTGCATCGGTACGTCATAGCTGACGGAGTCGATGGACACGGTCGCGTCTTTACGGACCTTGCGGATGATCCGGTTCAGGAAGCATTCGTCCAGCCATTTCTGCGACGAAGGCAGATGAACAGCATCCTTTGTGGCCTGATACCGTTCGTACGGAGAACAGCCGATCCCGGAATGGTTTGCGTGATTGTAGTTCAGGATGTAGTCCCTGAGCATGCCGTTGAACTGAGAGAGAGAATGGATCTGATCGATATCAAGGCCGTAGAGCCAGGTCTCCTTCAGTGTCCTCCACTGCCGCTCGATCTTCGCTTTACTGGCCCCGTCACGGACACGGGTATGAAGCAGTACAGTCCCGAGACTGCCGCAGATGAGGGAGAGCTGCTCATTCGCATAGGAGCAGCCGTTGTCGACGTAAAGCTTTGACGGTACTCCATAGGCAGCGATGGCATCTTTGAACACCTTCTGGAAGTTGGCAGCGTTATCGTTATAAAAAAGCTCGCCGCCGACCAGGAGGCGGGAATGGTCGTCGATGATCATGATCGCATAAACACGCTGGCACTTTCCGTCTTCCGTGATGTGAGGAAGATAACAGGTATCTGCCTGCCACATACGGCCAAAGGCATCTTCTTCAAAAGCCTTCCGGTCTCTCAGGTTGGGATTTCGGGCCGACTTCAGATCATTCTTCTTAATGAAGCGCTGTACAGCTGAAACATTCACGGTCGCCGGGATATAGGCTTCCTTGATCAGCTACTGATGGATCTGCGTAGCGTTGAGCCGTGGAAAATCCTGCTTAAGCTGAAAGATCCTGGAGATGGCTTCGTCAGACAGGACCCGGGTCGTGCCCTTGTCGGAGCGAGTGCGTGGCATGAGCGCATCGATGCCCCCTCTTTTATAGAGAGACACCCACTTCTCTATGGTCTTGTAGTTGTAGTCGACCACAGTTCCATCCGGCAGGGTGAGTGGTTTCTCAGTTACCCGCTTGTAGTATTCCGTTCGGCTGGCATCTGCATACAGATCCTGTATGACGGGTGCGATCAGGGCGAAGCGGAACTGCGCAATCTGTGCGGCTCTGGCGATCTCTGTGTTGATGTTACTCGGATTTATCATGCTTCTGATCCTCCTTTTCTGTATAGGAGTATCGTAGCCTTATCCACCCGGGGAAACCACTCCCGTGTTGTGTTGAAGGCGATGGTTGTTATGGGTGCTTCCCCGGCTGGTATCTGCAATTCGCCGGATTTCGGTGTGACTGGAGAAAAGACAGGAGCGTGCGGTGATAGAACTCTTTGCTGAAAGCAGAGAACGGATCGCAGTGAGTCAGGTCATAAAACAGTGTGGTATCCTCAGTTTCAAAGCTCTTAAGCGCGCCGAGCCATTCCTCCTTGTGTGCTTTAAAAACACGTAGCCATCGATAGAACATCGATACAGTGATGCCGAAGCGCAGGCAGGTCTGCTCTACGGTGCGGATATGAGCAAGGTATTCACCGATGACGTGGAGCATGAAGAAAAGACTGTAAGACCGGTATGGTACCAGGACATCTGGAAGAATGGCATGAGTGCAGCCACAGCCGGAGCACCTTACACGGGGTACTTTTACAGAAACCTCAGTAGACCGTCCCGCGACGAAATCGATGATATATCGGTCATAAGACCCAAAAGAGCTGCATGTTCCAGCCGCTCCGCAGTAAGGACAGCTCTCACGTTCCGGTAAAAAACTGTTGATAAAGCGGTGAAATAGTGAAGTGGCAGAACTTTTTATCAGAATTAGCTTGCAAGTGAGAGCGTTCTTTCTTATCATAGTTATGAATAGCACGGGACACCGTATGCGATACCCTTTGAGGTGATCTTGGTGCATGTGCTGTTTGTGTGAATGGAGAAAGAGCGAACTGTGGTAGGGGCTGTTCTTTCTCCGTTTTTTTGTGCCACAAAAACTATACGGAACAGAACAATAAACGTCAAGGAGACATAGAAAAAAGCGTGCCGTAAAATGCGGCACACTCTCAGAGATAACATTTATGTTTTCAGATATTAATTCGTCGTATTTTTGACGTCGGGTGGAATTTAAATTTGTCGCGTGACAGCTGGAGTCCAGCACGAAATACCTCGAGGAAACCTTGAAACTGAAGGTGAACCGAGAGAAAAGTCGCACGGTCAGTGTTTTTGCAATACGAAATTTTAAGTACCTTGGCTTCTGCTTCGGGAAGAACGGCAGATGCATTTACATCCGTGTACATGCCAAGTCATGGAAGAAAGCCAAGGACGAGCTTCGCATGCTCACTTCCCGGAGCAAATGCGGCAGCATTGTCTCTGCCATGGAGAAAATCAAAGTATTTATGCGTGGATGGCTTAACTATTTCGGCATTGCCAGCATGAAGAACAACGTCGAGGCTCTCAACGGGTGGCTTTACAGCCGCATCCGTATGTGCATCTGGATACAGTGGAAGAAACCCAGAACAAAACTCAGGAAACTCAGAGGTTTGGGAGTTCCCGATTGGCTTGCCTACCAGACAGCTAATACGAGGAGAGGCTACTGTGCCACGGTCCACACGGGTGGTGTTAATCCGCTCTAACGAAAGAAAGACTGATAAACTGGGGCTACTTTGATTTAGCCACAGCCTATCAGTCTATGCACGTCAACTATTGAAAGCGCCGTATACGGAACCGTACGTACGGTGCTGTGAGAGGAAGGCGGTTAATCACCGCCTCCTACTCGATTGGGAATTAATTTCTTAATGTACTTTTCTCGATTGCCTCCCAAAGACCGTTGATATAGGTTGCGCCCAGAGCACGATCGTAGAGACCATAGCCGGGCATAGCCTTTTCGCCCCATATCATGCGGCCGTGATCCGGACGTATAGGACCATCGAATCCAATATCATAGAGGGCTTTAACAATCTCATACATGTCAAAAGAGCCATCAGAAGACAGGTGAGAAGATTCCTCGAAGTTGGTGGGAGTGATGAATTTTAAGTTCCTTACATGTGCAAAATGAATCCTTCCTTTGAGTGAACGGATGATGCCTGGTAGATCATTTTGCAGATTAGTTCCAAGAGAACCTGTACAGAAGGTTACACCATTATGAACATCATCTACCATATGCATCATGCGAATCAGATTTTCCCTGCAGGTAATAATTCTGGGAAGGCCAAATACAGACCATGCCGGATCATCGGGATGAATCGCCATCTTGATATTATATTCGTTGCATACAGGCATGATGCGTTCAAGAAAATACTTCAGATTAGCCCACAAATCTTCTTCCGTTATATCTTCATATTTATCGAAGAGTTCCCTTACATGTGCTAATCTTTCTGGCTCCCAGCCCGGCATGATTGTACCATTCGTGCCTTCAGAGATATAATTGAACATTTTCTCAGGCACAAGAGCATCTACAGCTGCTTGGGTATAAGCCATGGCAGTGGATCCGTCAGGAAGCTTTCTTGCCAGCTCGGTCCTTGTCCAATCGAAGACAGGCATAAAGTTGTAGCAGACCATATGGATATTTTCTTTACCTAGGTTTGAGAGAGTTTCGATGTAGTTGTCAATCAGCTGATCACGAGTTGGAACACCTAGTTTAATATCCTCGTGAACATTCACGCTTTCGATGCCTGCTATCGAAAGTCCGGCGGCTTCTACCTCTGTCCTCAGAGTGTGGATTTCTTCCCGGGTCCACACCTCGCCTGCCTGTTTCCCATAAAGGGTGGTGATAATGGAATGTACTCCGGGGATTTGACGGAGCTGTTCAAGAGTGACTGTGTCATACTTGGATCCGTACCAACGTAAAGTCATTTGCATTTTTCTGATTCCTTTCCTGTTTTACTTACGTATTTCCCTTACGATTTGTGCAGCCTCGCGCACTAGTTTTTCGATTTCGTCGAATTTTTCATCGTTAATCAAATTATTTTTTACCATCCAGCTTCCGCCACAGGCAATAATGCGATCCCATGCCAGGTAATCACGTACATTTTCTGCATTCAGCCCGCCGGTAGGCATGAAATAAAGGTCGACATAAGCAGCACCAACTGCTTTTAGCATATCGAGACCTCCGGATGGTTCTGCAGGAAAAAATTTGGCCACATGAATGCCTAATTCCATGATTCCCTCCATTTCACTTGGAGTCTGACAGCCTGGTATCATAGGTATATTTTCTTCGAGAGCCTTTTTTACAACGTTAGGGTTAAATCCGGGACTTACAATGAATTGGGCTCCGGTTTGCTTGGCAGTAACAACCTGTTCAGGAGTCAGAACTGTGCCTGCTCCAACGAGCATGTCTGGATGCCGCTCGATCATGCGATGTATAGCTTCGGGTGCTGCGGCTGTGCGGAATGTGATTTCTGCGCAGGGAATTCCTCCGGATACCAGGGCATCTGAAAGTGAATCTGCTTTTTCCGCATCATCAAGGACAACAACGGGAATAATGCCGATCTTTTGTAAGCTATTCGTCAAGTTCTTCATCTGGCCCTCTGCGTTATTCATAAGAGACTTCCTCCTTGGAATGATCAAACTTCAAAAAATAATATAAGAAAACATATATAGTATTTCTATAGCTAAAATACCATTTGAGCTAGAAATTGTCGATACAATTACTTGCTTTGGGAAAATATTTTAAATATTAAAAGGACGGATATTCTAGTACAGCACGATATGGAACGTAAAGTCCGGGTCTTCGAGTACCGTGAACGGATATTCCTCGAAGGCGCGGTAGTTTCGAAGCACCGTCCCCTTGTTGCCGGCTTCATGCCACCGATTTCAAAAAAGTGGATAGCGAGGACTGTCTGACGACGCACGGCAGTGCGGAGGAGTTCCGCAGCTTCAGAGACCGGCATGAAAGCCGGTTTAGAACCGCTTGGTTTCTGGAGACTTAAGTCCGCAGGAGGTTCTCACAGCAGGTGTTATGAATGCATCAATGGGATACTCTCCCCAGTCCTAACTAACAGTAGGTTTACGCCGTCAATGCGCATCTGCTACTGGCATATGCGGCGGAAAAGTATTAGAATAGTACAGAATGTACAAAATTACAGATCGAATTCGAAATGATTTTCCGGAGGAACGGTATGAAAAAAATTATTGCGCTGGCGCTTTCAGCGGTGACGGCGTTTACCCTGACGGCATGCGCATCCCCCGTCAGCATGATCCAGGAACTGGCAGACGGGCAGAGCGCGCAGAACATGCAGGAGGTGACGGCCGGTTCGGCAGCGGAAGAATCCGGTGACAAGCTGAAGATCGCGGTTCTCATGGGAAATACCATGAGCGATTTCCGCAATATCTTCGCCGATGCGGCTGCGGCCAAAGGCGATCAGATGGAAATGTCGGTCACCGTTTTTGACGGTGCCGGAAAGCTGGAGATGCAGGCGGAACAGATCCGTCAGTGTATTACCGATGAATATGACGGCATTATCATTGATCCGGTCGGAAAAACGGCCGTCAGCGACGTCATGAAGGAGGCAGCCGATGCAGGTATTCCGATCATCAACACGGGTGTTCACGCGACCGTTGACGACGGTGTGGTTTCGGCCTACTGCGCGGCGGATGACGCTGCGGCGGGCGAAATGGAAATGACCAAAGTGATCGAAGCGATCGGCGGATCCGGCAATGTGGCGATCCTGAACGGGCCTCTCGGCAACGACATCCAGACATTGCGCCGCGTCGGGTATCAGAACGTTCTGGCGGAAAATCCGGACGTCAAGGTGGCTTTTGAAGCGGATGCGGGCTGGGATACAGCCAAGGCAAAAAAAACGGTCAAGGGCTGGCTCTCTTCCGGAACAAAGCTTTCCGCGATCGTCTGCGAGAGTGACAGCATGGCAGTCGGCGCCGCACAGGCCTGCGCCGAGGCGGGGCGGACCGACATTCCGGTATACGGCATCGACGCGGATCTGACAGGTCTTACGGCGGTACGTGACGGGCAGATCGTCGGGACCGTATCCCAGGATCCGGCAGCTCTCGGCGAGTATGCCATTCGGTATATGTACGATTTATGCAAAGGGAATTCCACGGACAAAGATCCGGTGACAGCTTCCTGTATCTGGATCGATGAAAGTAATATCGGGGAATATTTGAAATAATAGAAACATAGGAACATAGGATTAAGAGCGGTTTGCGAGAAAACCGCTCTTTTTTGTTGCACAAGACCGGCAAGCGGAGCCATGCTTGCATAAGGCTCCATTTGCCGGTCGTAAAAACACAAGAAATAACCTCATTACGGGCAACCTTGCAGTCTATTTTTACATGAGTTAAAATGAAAATAGTATAGCAAAAAAATGTTCTGGGGAAAGCAGATGAAAGACGATAGAGGTATAGTAAAAAAATTAGAATCCATCATCGATAATTCATTTGACGGAATTTATATTACCGATGGAGATGCCAATACGATTCTTGTCAATAAATCCTATGAAAATATTACAGGGCTTAAGAAGGAGGATTTGCTGCACAAGAATATGAAGGAACTGGTCGAACAGCAGGTTATCGACTGCTCCGGCTCCCTGATGGTGCTGAATACGGGAGAACCTATTACCTTGCAGCAGGAATTTCGGACAGGGAAGCGTGCGCTGATCACCAGTTCGCCAATCTATAATGACAATCACGAGATTGAGATGGTAGTTACCAACGTGCGTGACCTGACGGAAATTTATCACCTGAAGGTCGAACTGAATCGAAGCAATCGACGTCAGGAAATGCTGAAGCAGGAAATCGCGCACATGCAGCAGGAATATCTGACACCGAATCTCGTTGCGGAGGATGCAAGGACTCTGGAAACTCTGAATCTGGCGAAACGTGTGAGCAGTCTTGATACAACGGTCATGCTGATGGGGGAGACCGGCGTCGGAAAAGAAGTTTTCGCAAAGTATATTCATAATGAGAGCAGCCGGAAAGAACGATCCTTCATCAAGATCAATTGTGGAGCTATCCCGGAAAATCTCCTGGAAAGTGAACTCTTTGGATATGAAAGAGGGGCATTTACCGGCGCGGACAGGAAAGGGAAGGCAGGATTATTTGAAGTCGCGGACAAAGGTACGCTCTTTCTGGACGAGATCGGTGAGCTTCCGTTATCAATGCAGGTCAAATTGCTGCGAGTGCTTCAGGAACAGGAAATAAAGCGTGTTGGTGGTGTGAAGCCCGTCAAAGTAGATGTCCGGATTATTGCGGCGACAAATCGCAACCTGGAGGAAATGGTGGAACAAGGCACATTTCGTCAGGATCTGTATTATCGCCTGATGGTTTTTCCGATCCATATTCCGGCACTTCGCGATCGGGTAGATGATATCGAACCACTGGCTGCCGTGTACTTAAGCCAGCTGAACAAGAAATACGGTTCTAAGAAAAGTTTTTCGGCGACCGCGGTGCAGGTTATGGAAGATTATGCATGGCCGGGTAATATCAGAGAGCTGAGAAATGTTGTGGAGCGAGCGTATATCATCAGTCCGGAAGCGCAGATCCAGCCGCAGAGCCTCGGCATTTTGCAGAGCGAAAACGAAAATTCCGCACTTATTGCGGACAAGAGGAAGAGACCGAAAAAGGTAAGCGACTTGGGTGCTTATCTGGCAGAACTTGAAAAAATGTATATCGATGAAGCGTATGAAGAGTACGGGAATGTGAGAGATGCCGCAAGAAGTCTCGGGATGTCAGCCGCGACGTTCACTCGCAAGAAGAACCGAAATGAAACGGAGAAGTGATTCATAAATGGAACAAAAACTTGAGGCTGCGCAGAAACAGATTATCACGCAGCAGATGCTGCAGACGATCTCCATTCTACAGATGAGTACGCAGGAGCTGGACGAATTTCTGGAAAATGCGGCGCTGGAGAATCCGGTCATTGAATACGATGCGAATGTATTGAGAGACGGGGAACGTTCGGATCGTGAGGCGGACAGCGAAATCCGCGAGCAGAGAACATTGGAATGGATCGATTCCGATGACCGGCAGAATCGCAGCTTTTACCAGGGAGACAGAGATACGGAAGATGGTCTGGAGAATATCAGGACTCCGGAAACCGGACAGACGCTTCAGGAATTTCTCCATTTTCAGCTGATTCGGGAAAAATTCAGCAGGGAAGATGAGGAAATTTTAGAGTTCATGATCGAATGCATCGATCGACGAGGATATTTCCAGGAAGACCTTTCTTTTGTCGCGAATCAGTACCACACATCAGAGGAACATGCGAAGGAACTGCTCGTCACTATTCAGAAACTCGATCCTGCCGGTGTTGGCGCCAGGTCATTGTCAGAGTGTCTGCGGCTTCAGCTCGAGCGAAATGGGAAGAAGGATACTCTTGCATGGCATCTTGCGACCGATACGTACCTGATGAAGCTGGCGAAAAATCACATGAAAGAAGTTGCGGCTCAGGAGAAAGTTCCGATTGCGGATGTGGTGGAAGCGTTTCACGAGATACAGGCGCTCACGCCGACACCGGGCGCATCGTTTCGTGGAAAAGAAACTCTTTCCTATGTTCGTCCTGATGCGGTAATCGTTAAAAAAGCAGAGAAATTTATCGCACTGATTCCCGGTGAGGGAACAGATGTATTTCGAATCAATGATTATTACCGGCATATGGCAGAAGTGACGACGGATGAAGAGGCCAGGCAGTATCTTCGAAAGAAGATCCAGAATGCGGAAAACCTCGCAAGGGATATCAATAACAGAACCAGTACATTGGCTGCAATCTGCCGGATCCTTGTGGAGAAACAGCATGAGTTTTTTGAAAAGGGACCGGGGCATAAAGTTCCTCTCCGCCTGGTCGATCTCGCTGATGAAGCGGATGTGCATGAGTCGACGGTAAGCCGCGTTCTTCGGGAAAAGTATTTACAGTGTTCCTGGGGAATCTTTCCGCTGAATTATTTTCTGACCGGTTCTGCGGCGATCAACGAGAAGACCGGCGAAGAGCAGACGCAGGAGCAGATCCAGCGGGAGATCCGCCGCATTATCGATGAAGAGAATAAGGCAAAACCACTCAGCGATAATGCGATTCAGAAAAAACTCGAAGAAGTGGATATCAATATCTCACGAAGAACGGTCAATAAATACAGAAGTATTATGGGAATTCCCGACAAAATCGGAAGAAAAACATGGTAACGGGCATCAAAGCAGAGCGTCCTTTCTTTCGATCCCGGTAAGGGTATACGTGATGCCATGCCCGGGATAGACGGTCGTTCCGATCGGGATGGATCTGATCCATGCGGCACTGTATTTTTTATATTCTTCGATATCGCCGCCTTTGAGCTGGAAGTTTGTCATCTCTCCTTCGACGAGATAGTCGCCGCTGAAGATGACCGAATCGTCCATGCAGATCAGGGCACTGCCTTTGGAATGTCCCGGACAGAGCCGCAGGTAGAAGTCATGGCCCTGCCAGCTGAAATCGTATTCCTGATCGAAGGTGATATCGGCCGCACGGCAGGCAAAGGGTTCCGTTCTTTCATTTGTGATCTTTCCTGTGCGGAAATAGCAAAACATATCGTAGATGATCGACAGATTCATGTTGGCATCCTGAATATTTTTGCTGCAGACCGAGGAAGCAAGGACCGGAAGTTTGTAGGTCGTTCTGGTATCTTCGAGTCCTTCGATATGATCGAAGTGTTCGTGGGTCAGAATAATCTGATCCGGAATCCAATTCTCGGATTCCAGAAGAAGGGAGATCCGCTTGAAATCATTGGGATCGATGATGATGACCCGGCCATCCTGCTCAATGAGATAGCAGTTGCTTGTTGTTTTTTCAGATGTGAGTACAATAACCATATGCAGACATCTCCAGGTGTTTTTTTCGAGGATCAACGGAAAACAGGGGTGATCACTTCACCCTTATATTGCAAATAATATGCCAATTTGATAAACTGCAAATGAAGCGTAAAGTGCTTTGCTTAAAGGCGTTCGGGGAGAGCAATGTTTTTTTGCCGGAAGACCCGACGACCTTGGAAAGGAAGAAAAAAATGATTGTTGTCGGTAGTGATCATGGCGGCTATGAACTGAAGGAAGCCATCAAGAAACATCTGGAAGAACTGAAGCTGGATTATGTGGATGTCGGCTGCCATTCGCCGGAGTCCGTCGATTATCCGGACATTGCCTACAAAGGCGCGAAGGAGATCCTCAAGGACGAGTCAAACCTCGGAATTCTCTGCTGCGGAACCGGAATCGGCATCTCGATGGCGGCAAATAAAGTAAAAGGAATCCGTGCGGCGGCATGCTCCGATTGCTTCAGCGCAAAGTTTACCCGACTTCACAATAACGCAAACTGCCTGTGCATGGGCGGTCGCGTAGTCGGTGTCGGCCTTGCTCTTCAGATGGTCGATCTGTTCCTCACAACAGAGTTTGAGGGCGGCCGTCACCAGAGAAGAATCGACAAGATCACGGCAATCGAAAACGAACAGTAATTCATAAAGTTGTCCCGGCGGGGCAGCGGATTGCTTTCTTTCAGCGGGGCAGCGGGCTGTTTTGCTTCGCCGGGGCAGGGAGAATATAAGATGAGTAAGTTATATCAGTTGAGCCCGTCGATCCTTTCGGCGGATTTCACGAAGCTGGGAGAGCAGGTCGACATCCTGAAGAACAGCGGCGTAGAATGGCTGCACGTCGATGTCATGGACGGCAGCTTCGTGCCGCAGATCTCTTTCGGACAGCCGGTGATCAAGTCCCTCAGAAAGAAGACCGACCAGTTCCTGGATGTGCATATGATGGTGGACGATCCGGGACGATATGTGGCCGACATGAAGGCAAGCGGCGCTGATCTCCTGTGCGTTCACGCGGAGGCATGCACACACCTTGACCGCGTCCTTTCCCAGATCCACGAGAACGGGATGAAGACGGGCGTTGCGCTGAATCCCGCGACACCGCTTTCCGTGCTGGATTACATTCTGGACAAAACCGACATGGCTCTTTTGATGTCGGTGAATCCGGGCTACGGCGGACAGAGCTATATCCCGTATATCACGAAGAAGATCGCGGATCTCCGGAAAAAACTCACTGACGCCGGTTATCCGGACATGATGGTAGAGGTTGACGGCGGCGTGAACAGTCAGACGATCGATGAAGTGCTTGAGGCAGGTGCCGATATCATCGTTGCCGGATCTGCTGTATTTAAAGGTGATATTGCGAAAAACGTTGCTTTCTTTGAAGAAAAAATGGCGAAATACCGCTGACGACAAAGCCTCACAATGATGCATGATGTATCGATGTGTGAGGTATCGTTATGTGTAATATCGCTATGAAGGAATGGAGATAGTAATAATGGAAGATTTCAAGAAGTTGTACGCGAAACTGCAGAACGGAAGTGATATCCGCGGCATTGCGCTTGAGGGCGTAGAGGGTGAGAGCGTCAACCTGACGCAGACAGCCATCACGGATATCGCAGAAGCACTGGCAGAGTATCTGCACAGAAAAACGGGCAGACCCTGCAGCGACCTTACGATCGGAGTGGGACATGATTCCCGCCTGTCCGCGGAGACGATGAAAAACTGGGTTTTTGCCGGTCTGGCGCGCCGCGGCTGCAAGGTCTATGACTGCGGTCTCACGTCGACACCATCGATGTTCATGTCTACAATTCTGGATGGATTCCAATACGACGGCTCTGTAATGATCACAGCGAGTCACCTTCCTTTCAACCGCAACGGCCTCAAATTTTTCACTGCGGACGGCGGCTTTGAGGGCTCCGAGATCAAAGAGGTCCTCGCAATTGCTGCGGAGATCGCGGAAAAGCGCGCAGCTGAAGGCGCAAAGGAGAGCGAAGCCGGCGCTGCGGCAGCAGCTGACGGAATTGCAGGAACCGGCGCTGCTGCGGAGAAAGCGGATCTTGTTACCGCCTATACGGCGTATCTTCGTTCCTGCATCTGTCGCGAGACAGGCACCTCGGAGGCGGATAAACCGCTGGCCGGCCTGCATATCGTGATCGATGCTTCCAACGGAGTCGGTGGTTTTTTCAAAAATGTACTGGAACCGCTCGGCGCTGATACCACTGGCAGTATCTGCATGAACCCGGACGGAACATTCCCCGTCCATATTCCGAACCCGGAGGATAAGACAGCAATCGACACGATCAAGAATGCCGTACTTGAGGCAAAGGGCGATCTGGGCGTTATTTTCGACACGGACGGAGACCGCGCGGCGGTTATCTTCTCCGACGGAGAAGAGGTCAACAGGAACTCGATCATCGCGCTGATGGCGGCTATTCTCGCTGAGAAATATCCGCACACCACGGTCGTAACCGATTCCGTTACCTCCGACCACCTGACGGATTTCCTGGAAAACAAGCTGCAGATGAAGCATCATCGCTTCAAACGCGGTTATAAGAACGTCATTAACGAGGCGATCCGCCTGAACAACGAGGGCGAAGAGACGCACCTGGCGATCGAGACGAGCGGACACGGCGCGCTGAAGGAGAACTACTTCCTTGACGACGGTGCCTACATGAGCGTCAAGATCATCAGCTATATGGCGGTCTGCCGGAAAAACGGCAAGAAGATCGAGGAGACGATCGCGGATCTGGCGAAGCCGGCAGAGAGCAAGGAGTACCGCTACAAGATCCATGTGGAAGATTTCCGCGCCTACGGCGAGCAGCTGCTCAAGGATTTTGAAGCCTTCGCGGAAAGCAGGGAAGACTTCACGATCGTTAAGCCGAGCTATGAAGGTATTCGAATCAGCTTCAATGATGCCGAGGTAAAGGGCTGGCTTCTGCTGCGCATGTCGCTGCATGATCCGGTGCTTCCGCTGAACATTGAAACGGAAGAGGAAGGCGGCTGCGAGATCATTCTGAATCGCATCGCGGACTTCATGAACAGATACGATAAGATCAGCAGATAATTTATCATCTCTAGCTCAATTCAGAGTACAATATCTTGCCTGCCGGATTACGTGGGATCTCGCTGATGTACTTTGCGTGAAAAGCGGTGTGGTGGATACCAACGCTTTCTGCCAGAAAACGGCAGATCTCATCGGTCGCAGGCGTGCCGGGCGTGCTTTCATTGCCGACCGGATAAATACGCACATCTTCATCCTTACCGCAGCATACAAAGGTCAGTTCCGGCCAGTGCGCGGTAAGGATTTTTTCCATAGAATCAAGGCTTAAGCGTTTTCCGGCTACTTTAAGAAAGCGTTTCAGGCGGCCGACAATATAGAAATAACCTTCCGAATCCCGGCTGGCGAGGTCACCGGTTGCCAGTCGGCCGTGGTTGCTGTCTCCTATTTGAAGATCTTCTGCCGTGGACGCATAGCCGAGAGAAACGTTCGCACCATAGTAGATTAATTCGCCCGGCACGTCGGGTTCGTTGATGATCTCATGATTTACATTTTGAAGTTCGAAGCGTCCGCCGGGTATCGCAATGCCGATGCCGCCTGCTTTCCGAATTACATCGGTCCATGGCAGATAAGACATGCGGGCAGTCGCCTCGGTCTGTCCGTACATGATATAAAAACGGACGTTCTTCTCCCCTGCGATCCGGCCATAGAACTCCTGTAGATCAGCAGGAAGCTTGCCGCCTGCCTGCGTGATGACACGGAGCGACGGAAGCTGCATATCCTCGAAATGAAGTTTTTTCAGAAGCTGGAAGGAATACGGCACGCCGGAGAAGGTCGTTGCCTCTTCGGCGGTGAAAAAATCCCAGAATTCCCGATCAAAAAAAGTGCGGTCCGTGAGCAGGAGTGTTGCCCCCTTCAGAACATGACTGTTGATAACGGAGAGCCCAAAGGTATACTCCATCGGCAGAGTTGTGATCGGACGTTCAGATCCGTTGATCTCCAGATATTCCGCGATCGATTCCGCGTTTGCCTGCAGATTACGTGCGCTGAGGCGGATCAGTTTCGGCGATCCGGTGCTCCCGGAGGTCGACAGGAGAAGGGCGAGTTCCGCATGCATGGAAGGCGCCTCTTCCGCCAGATGAAGGAGAACATAGCCTTCATGCTCTTCCTGAGAGAGCTCTCCGGAAGAGATGCCGGATAGAGAGAGTCCAGCGAGGATCTGTGCCTTCTGTTCCAGCGGCACAAACAGCGCATTGGGCTTGTAAGCCTCGATGAGACCTTGCAGTTTGTCTATGGAGAGGGCATCATCCACAAGAAGCGGAACATGACCTTTTCGTAATGCGCCGAGGTACCCGGCAATCGATGCGGGATGATTTTTGCATAGCTGGATGACGAGTGAGCGGGACGGGAGTGAGGCATAGATCCTGTTTTCAAGATCCGCAACTTCTGCGTAGGTGAAAGTCCGCCCTTCATCTGTGACGATCATCGTGCGGTTCGCAAACCGAGGATTTTCAGAATAGAAACAGATGGAATTAACATTTTCTTTAAGCATATGCAAAACCTCCTTTCAAGACTTCCCAACCGGCTGTGGCACTATCTGCCGGAGCTAAGTAAATTATTCGGAAACGGACAACAGACGGATCAGATCTTTTCGATCCCATACTGTGTCAAAGACCAAAGCGTCCCCGATAGGGACGATTCGATCGACACCCTTTGCACCGGATTTATCCAGAAGCGTGCGGAATGCAGCCGCATCGATTCCCTCCACAACAGCAGTTTGTACATCTTCGTTCATCCACGGAAGCAGGTCTTCAAGATCGTTGATCTGATAATCGTAAAAACTGCCGAATTTTCCTTCGAGTTCGCCAAGCCGCGCCGGAAGAACCTGTACCGGAATGGAATACAAATTGTTTTTCCAAAGATCAGCCGGCAGAAAACGGCCTTCCGTGTCATTCAGATAAAGGAGGCAGAGCCTCCGGTACTTTTCAACTGCCCTCCAGGCATCTTCGGTGTAGCCTTCCGCAATTTTTGCAAGAGCGGAATAGAAGCGATATCTGGATAGTGCGGCCTCCTCCGCGTTGATACCTCCGCATACCCAGAAGTTTGTGACCGGACTTGAGCATGCGTTTTGATCCGCTTCATAGGTGTCACGGAAGTACCGCGCCGCAAGGAGTTCGAGTTCATCTTCCTGCAGTCTGCTTACAGTCCGCGCGTCAATAACAGCGATCGAGGTACGAGAAGGAAAAATAATATCGGTACACTCTGAATTGCCCGTGCCGGTCATGCGGCCGGCAGGTATTGCGGTAATGCGATCGATCGTTTCGCTGCTGCCCCAGAGGACGCGCACCTTGCAATCCCGGAATATTTCCCGCAGGCAGGCGTCATCATGTGGAAAACGAAGAAAGGCGTTCATCGCTTTCAGCTGCCTGAACGAAGGACGCTCCATGATCGTGCGGATCTTATCCAGCAGATAGTCTGTCTCCGGTGCGTCTTTTTCAGAAATGCGGACGATATTCGGGTTTCCGGCGAGCAGGGAAACGGCAAAGGAATAGGCAAACATGGCCGGCATGTTGGACGGTGCAAGATGGAAAGTAAGCCCTTTGCCGTGTGCACCTGCCATGCTGCCTGCGCCATGCGGGAGCAGGCCGGCATATCGCTTTTTCAGAGCTTCAAGCGCGGATTTTCTGCACCAGAATGCAAAGGCGAGCGCATCCGGATGGCTTCGCCTGTTTACATCGGAGCGAATTGCATCGGAGAGAGCTGTCAGGAAAGACACGGCAAGCGGTGAAAAGACCTCCAGGGATGCTTCGGCTGCGGGCGGCATTGTACCAGCTTCAACGATGGTCCGTGTACTTCCCGGCAGGTCCTTTGTTGCCGCACGGTCATCCTGCAGAGTGTCGCTGCAGCCGCGGATCTCAGCCTTCGTGACACGCCCTGCAATGCGAAAGGTTTTTCCTTTTCTGCCGCAGGGGCAGTCATCAATACCGGTGATCGTTCCGAGATCTTCCGTAAGAATATGGTGCCCCGGATAGGAAGCGGGAAGCAGTGACGAAAGCGCGATAAGTCCGTATTCACCGGGTTCACATTCGGAAAAATCTTCCGGCCGTAAGATATGGATATCGGACAGTTCACTTACGTGCAGGTGTCCGCATTCACATTCCATGAATATGCTTCCGGTCTGTTCGACCATTCCGTAGTAATTGTAGATTTTCTTCAGGGCACAGACATCTTTCAGACGGGCCTTGAATGTTTCATTGGATACGGCAATATCCTGCATTTTTTTCCAACCGCCGCCATGGATCAGACAGCAATCGGAAAAATCGAAATGCTCATCACAGGCAGCAAGCGCCTCACAGAAATATTTCCATACGATATAAGTGAAGCCAAAGAGAAGCGGTGGATCTGCTTCAGCCTCTGCGGATCGTTCGCCTCGCGGGTCCGGTTCATCCCGATACCGTCTGACCGCATCCAGAAATGATCGGATCCCGTCATAATTCAGATTCATATTTTCATCGAGAGCGAAGTAACGATGCGTGGAAAAAACGGAGAAACCAAGGACGGCAGCTCCTCTGGCAGAGAATTTTGAGCGATTCTTAAACAGATCGGAGCTGTCTATGATCAGCATGGGGCGGCGCTCATTGCCGATAAAATCCGATGCAATGTCGATCAATGCCTTTTGCTGGGCAGCGGATGTTTTTCCATCCAGGTAGATGCGGGATGGCCGCTGACCGGAGGTACCGGAGGAAGTAAGCTGCAGGCGGATCTCTTCTTCGGGCACACTGAACAGGTCTGCGTCCTTAAATACGGAGACCGGAAGAAGAGGCAGATCCGTACCGAGACCTTTCGTGAGAGTCCGGTAAGAAGGGCAGTTCAATTTATGAGAGGCAGACAGCCCCGCAAGTTTCTTTTGAAAATCGGCGGTTCTGTCTGCCTCAAGGTGGGAAAACAAAAAATGTGAATGTGTAGTCATCATTGATCCCTCAGAGCAGGAGGTTATTCGTCGAAATCTATTCCGTAACCTGCCATGATCTCTTTTCCTTTTTCGTAAGATACAAATGCAAGCATGTCCACTGTGGTAAAACGAATGCGGAATTTTTCTTCCAAATCGGAGATGATATCCATGTGGGCCATAGAGTCCCACTTCGCTGTCTTGCGGTAACGGAGCTCAGGAAGCGCCTCGTCCTTTACACCGAGATTAATTTTAAAAACCGAATTATATTTTTCAATGTTAGTCATAATGAATTCTATCCTCTATTCTTGTATTTTTTCTGTTTTCTTCGACACAGGCACTCAATATCTTATCCTGTGATTATACGCTTCCGGCCGTTAAGAATGCGAAACTTGTCATCGCACAAGTCAACAGTGAAATGCCCTGGGTTGAGGGCGAGACTGTTATCCCGGTCGAGGACATTGATTTCTTTGTAGAGCATGATGCACCGCTTCCCGAATTGAAGCCGGCGAAGCTCGGTGAGGTAGAGAAGGCTATCGGCAAAAACTGTGCGGAGCTTATTCATGACGGCGATACACTGCAGCTCGGCATCGGTGCGATCCCGGATGCGGTTCTTGCGGAACTGAAAGGTAAAAAAGATCTTGGTATTCATTCCGAAATGTTCTCTGATGGCGTTGTGGATCTTGTGGAAGCGGGCGTTATCAACAACTCGCGCAAGTCTTTGAAGAGAGGCAAAATGGTCGTTACCTTCCTGATGGGAACAAAACGCCTGTATGATTTCGCAAATCATAACCCGGATGTTTATATGGCACCGGTTGATTATGTAAATAATCCTGTGATCGTCGCACAGAATGACAATATTGTCTGCATCAACTCCTGTGTTCAGGTAGATATGATGGGCCAGGTTTGCTCGGAGGCAGTTGGACCGAAGCAGATCAGTGCCGTTGGAGGTCAGGTTGATTTTGTTCGCGGCGCATCGATGGCAAAGAATGGTATTTCCATCATGGCGATGGGATCCACCGCGGCACATGGAAAGATTTCGAAGATTGTTCCCAATCTGGATCCGGGAGCACCTGTTACAACTTCCCGTTATGATGTAGACTATATAGTAACGGAGTACGGTATTGCCAGGCTCAGAGGCAAGACGCTGAAGGAGCGTGCGGAGGCTCTGATCAAGATCACACACCCGGATTTCCGGCAGACTTTGATCGATGAGTATGAGAAGCGATTCAATACAACCTATAAGGAGGCATAAAAAAGATGAAAGGTTTTTCTATTTCTACAGCAATTGAGGAGTACAACACATTTGCTGATTTTGCAAAAGAGAACAATGTAGGACCGGCTGATCTGATTCTTACCAACGAATATATTTACAACCCGGTTATTTCTGAACTCAATCTCGGCGTGCCGACTCTGTTTCAGGAAAAATACGGACTTGGCGAACCGACTGACGGAATGATCAACGATATTCTTGCGGAACTGCGCACGAAGACCTTCGACCGCATTATCGCTGTCGGCGGCGGTACGATTATTGATATTGCGAAGGTTGTCGCTGTGGCAAAACCGGAGGAAACGGTTGATGATCTCTATGATAATGTTGCATCTCTGGAAAAACGGCATCCGCTGATCATTGTTCCGACAACTTGCGGAACAGGCTCTGAGGTTACAAACATCTCTATTATTAACCGTGTGAGCCGCGGCGTGAAGATGGGACTTGTCTCCTCTGCGATGTACGCGGATGTAGCTGCCATGATTACCAATATGCTGGATACGCTTCCTTATAAGGTATTTGCAACCTCTTCGATCGATGCGCTCGTTCATGCGGTTGAATCCTTCCTGAGTCCGAATGCATGCAGCATTTCCAGAATTTTCTCCAAAGCGGCAATGGATACGATCGTTTCCTGCTGGGCAAAATCCGTGGATAAAGAGGATCAGAACGCATGGAAGGAGTACAAGGGAGAATTTCTCCGTGCTTCCAACTGGGCAGGACTTGCCTTTGGTTATGGCGGATGCGCGGCTGTTCATGCGATGGCTTATCCGCTCGGCAGCGTATATCATATCCCGCACGGACAGTCTAACCAGCTGATGTTTGCTGATACGATGAAGAAATACAAAGAGCTTCAGCCGGTTGGTAAGATCAACGAGCTTGAAGAGATTCTCGGCGGCATTCTCGGTGTGGCACCGGAAGAAGCGCTGGATGCGCTCTATACACTGCTCGATAAAGTGCTGAAGAAAGAGCCGCTTCGCAATTTCGGCGTGAAGGAAGAAGACCTTCCGGTATTTGCAAAGAATGTAATTGAGACACAGCAGCGTCTGCTGAAAAACAACTATGTTCCGCTTACAGAAGAGCAGATTCTGGAAGTTTACAAAGCGGCATTCTAAGGAAAAAGTATATTCGGACAGCACGATTTCGGTTTTTCCCGGAATCGTGCTGTTTTTTTTCTAGTACAGCACGATATGGAACGTAAAGTCCGGGTCTTCGAGTACCGTGAACGGATATTCCTCGTAGGCGCGGTAGTTTCGAAGCACCGTCCCCTTGTCGCCGGCTTCCATGCGGTAAAAGTCGGGGTAGATCCCCTCATAGCCCTGTGAGTGAAGGGCTTCTGAGAATTCCTCGCGCATCGACCGGATATTCAGGTCAGACGCCGGCCCGTAGCTTCGCTCATTGGCAAAGAGCGCCGACTGCCGGTCCATGTCCGCGGAGATCAGCCCGATCACACGGCTGTGTTCGGGACGGACGATCTCCTCCGCAATGCGGCGCACAAGGAAGGTGCTGCTCCTATTGCTTTCCGGTGCATCGAAGGTCTTCGGCTCGCGATTTTGCCCGGTGAACTCATCCGCTTCTGCAAAGCGGGACAGCAGCTCGAGCAGTACCTGATCCTCCGCTTTTTCCGCGTAGTGGCGGAAGGCGGTAAGGCCGGCAGGGGTCTCTTCCGCCCAGTCATCGATGCTTTCGCGGATCGGCGACCAGTAGCGGAACGGCGCGAATTCCACGAGCTGCGGAAGGAACGGGAGCAATTCGCCCGAATCCTCCGGATCGATGAAGCGGTATATGTTTCGAAGGCAGAGAGAGAAGTTCACGAGCCTGCGGATCACGGGGTGATCTTCGACCCAGAGATGACCGATCCGGTCGAAGCGGTACAGCGTGATCGACTCCATGAATGTCACCTGCGGAAGGCTCAGGAGTTCTTCTGCCGTCACATCTTCGGCCAAAACGCATCCCTCCGGAAGGCCGCAGAGGATCAGATAATCCTCGATCACATCACTCATCAGGTAAGGAATCAGATAGCGCGGTCCGTGTCCGGGGACGTGGATGGCTTCTTCGGGAAGCATCTGATAGACGGGGATCGAGCCCGTCGATTCCAGGGCATGCAGGCGCGCGGACGCCTGCTGTGGTGTCAGTGTTTTTATCATGATAAATTTCTCTTCTTAAAATGAAATACTTTTTATAAAGGCGAGATCCTTTTCAAGAACTTCGTCATCAGATATATCAAGCCAGTTTTTTTGGGATTTATGAAAATCACGCAGATAGTCGGGATTTGTGAACATTCGCTCTATTCTGGTGATGACTGCATTTATATCGGACACATTCCTAAGCGTTGAATCGTCAAAAATGTATTTCTGAATACAATCCTTTAACTGATGCATATTTACACGGTCGCTCAGATAGCAAATATCATAAACATCTTTATATCTGGTATTACGGATTCCAAACCTTATCATTGATTTGAGCTTTTCGGCAATCATTTGTGCAGGGGAGTTTATTAGAAGGCTTACGGCATCTTCTTGGAATTCGATATCAAAAGCGTATTCTTGCTGTTCAATAGAGAGGTCATTATGTACGCCCAAATCCATTTTTAGGGATATTACAGTTCCTTCTGCATCGGTGATACTAATGAAAATTCGTTTTCCCTTGTAATCCTGATGACTGAGTTCGATTATCTTTCCGTTAAGCTTTATGGTCAGTTCATCTATGCAATTTAGTTTTTTAACAAATTTACGAATGGAATCATCAGATATGGAATAACGGATGAAATCCAGATCGAGATCCTGAGTGGCCCGACGCGCATTACCGGAAATGTTTCTCATGACAACACCGCCTTTTATCGTAGCACTTCTCGCCATACCGCTGTCAGCTATTGCCTTCAGCATTATATCCTGTCCGAGTTTTGCCTGTGCATTCTGTTCACTGTAGCCCGACATCTTGATCTTTTCTATTTCGTCATAAAGGTTCATTAAAGTACCTCCATCTGTATTTTTTTCATAAGCTTAGCTCCGTTTTTGAACATAGCTGCGTAATCCTCGATAATCCCAAAATCAAGTTCAAAAGAAATCCTGCGATAGTTACCTATGATTTCTTTATAATAATCCATCGATATTTTAGAATTAAATCTCATTAGTTCAATTAGCATACGCTCCCTATCATATATGCGGATAGTGGAATTGTTATATTGAATCTCCGTGATACCTGTAGCAAATATTTCATCATTCTGATAAGACTGTATGATACGAGAATCCTTTATCCTTGTATCTGTTCGCCTGCTTGCAAGGTAATAATGATCCGGTATTACATCGGTCAGGGAATGGTAATAATAAGCACTCTTTCCGGTACATATTGTTTTAGGGTATTTCCGCATAATCACATCTATTACAGAAACATTCTGTTTAGTAGAGTAGATCCCTTTTTCTTCCATGAAAAGATTTCCGTTTTCAATTTCCCTTTTTAATTGATAATCACTCCCATATTTATCCAGGCACTCCTGATAGGTCAAAAGCATGGAAATACCTCCGTTTAAAGTAATCGTTCACATAGAAACCACTCAGTGTGTATAATTACTTTAATAATAGCATATTTTTTCGTAAATTCAAGAGGAATTCAAGTGAAAATACACATGAGGTTAGAACGTGTGTATGATTGCTTCGTTGTCTCCGCTGCACACACTTTCTTCACACTTCCAACATAATTCGAACACGGAATCCCCATTTTTCAAACACAATTCCCCTGTAAAGTAGGACATGTAATAAAGATAAACCGTTACCGGTCGTGCAATACCGGCCGCGTGATTCATCAGATACATCCCCGCAAGGGCAGAAAGGATGGGAAACAATGAGCGATTTCAACAACTATAATTACAATTACGGAAATAACGATTTTGATCCGAAGAACAACAGCATTTTCGAGGGCGAAGGAAACTCTGCGGCGAACAGTCCGGCAGGCACACCGAACGGTCCGGCGCGCGCACCGAAGAACAATAAGAATAAGAACCGGAAGAAAAACGGTGCCTTCGCGAAGATCGCAGCCTATGCACTGGTCTTCGGACTGGTTGCGGGCGGCACGACCTACGGTGTGAACCGCGCCGCGGTTGCCATTGGCGGAACGGGAACGACAAGTGAAGCCTCCGCAAGTGCCGGAAGCACTGGATCGGATGCAAATACCGCGACAGGAACCACAACAGCACAGATCGGAACAACGAATACGGTAACGACCGCAAACACGACGTCCGGTGATACATCCGTCAGCACCGTAACGGCAAACGCGATGCCGTCTCTTGTAACGATCACATCAATGTCGGTACAGGAACTGAGAAACGTTTTTGGCGGTACCCAGCAGTATGAATCCCAGGCAGCGGGAACCGGTATCATTGTCGGTGAGAATGATGACGAGATCCTGATCGCCACCAATAATCACGTAATCGAAGGAGCGACGGAGCTTTCCGTAGGTTTTGTCGATGAGACAGCAGCATCCGCATCGCTCAAAGGCGCGGATTCCGAGAACGATCTGGCTGTAATCGCGGTCAAGAAGGCGGACCTCTCCGAGGATACCCTGAACCAGATCAAGGTCATCGCGATCGGTGATTCCGACAGCCTGCAGCTCGGTGAGCAGGTCGTTGCGATCGGCAACGCTCTCGGCTACGGCCAGTCTGTAACGAGCGGTTATGTAAGCGCGCTGAATCGCCAGCTGACCATGAGCGACGGCTCCTCTACCTACAATTCGATGGGGCTGATCCAGACAGACGCAGCCATCAACCCCGGCAACAGCGGCGGCGCTCTGATCAACATGAACGGCGAGCTGATCGGTATCAACGAGGCAAAGAGTTCTACGACATCCGACGGAACGACTGTAGATAACATGGGATTTGCTATTCCGATCACCAAGGCTCTTCCGATCCTGCAGGATCTGATGAACCAGGAGACAAAGGAAGTTGTTGCCGAAGAAAATCGTGGCTATCTCGGAATCAGCGGCGCTGATGTAACCTCCGAATATTCCCAGATGTACAATATGCCGGAAGGCCTCTACATCACCGCTGTCGGTGACGGAAGCCCGGCAGCCAATGCAGGCCTGCAAAAGGGTGATATCGTGGTCAGCTTTGACGGCCAGTCGGTAAGCACCGTTACAGAACTGCAGAACCTGATGCAGTACTACGCGGCAGGCGATACCGTGGATATTGTCATTGACAGAGCCGGAAGCGATGGTCAGTACGCAGAGCAGACCGTTACCGTAACACTCGGCACCAAGTAAGAGCTGCTGAACAATAATACTCCATAGAAATGTTGAAAAACGTTCGATAAGAATATTCAAAAAGAATGTTCAGTAAGAAGGTTCGACAGGAATGCCTCGCGCGGGTCCCCCACCGCGCGGGGCTTTTTTACGTTCCGCGGCGTTTGTTGCATGGCGTTTGTTCCACGGCGTTTGTTCGGCGGCGTTTGTTCGGCGGCGTTTGTTCGGCGAACGTTTGTATGGTAAAATGGTTTGGATGATTTATTTGATCAGCACAGCGAAAGTAGCTGGGATGAACACCTAAATAGAGCATATATAGGAAATATAGAATAGTGATCACGAAGGAAAGGAGGCCGGAGGAGGCTGATGGCGGAAAGCACACATAAAATTCCAAAAAAAACAGCAGAAAATATCCAGAAAAAAGTACCGGGAACAGTGTCGGAAGACGTATCGGGAAACCGGACGGCGGGCAGCGAGCGAACCTATATCGCGATCGACCTGAAGTCTTTCTACGCTTCCGTGGAGTGCCGCGAGCGGGGACTCGATCCGCTCACCACCAATCTGGTCGTTGCCGATGCCTCCCGCACGGAAAAAACGATCTGCCTTGCCGTCTCTCCTTCTCTGAAGGCGGTCGGGCTTCCCGGCAGGGCGCGCCTCTTCGAGGTCGTACAGAAGGCCGGAGAAGTCAATGCGGCGAGGAAGAACCGGATCGGGGGAAAAAGTTTTTCCGGAAAGTCGTATTCGGCGCCGGAGCTGGCAGCGGATCCGACACTGGAACTGACCTACATTGCGGCCGTTCCGCGGATGGCCCTGTATATGCAGTACAGTGCCAGGATCTACGATATTTATCTGCGGCATGTCGCGCCGGAAGACATCCATGTCTATTCGGTCGACGAAGTTTTTATCGATGTCACGGCATACCTGAGGACGAGCGGAAAAACGGCGCACGACTTTGCGGATCAGATGATCCGCGAAGTGCTGGCGGAGACGGGGATCACCGCGACGGCGGGCATCGCGCCGAACCTGTTTCTCTGCAAGGCGGCGATGGATATTGTGGCCAAGCATATCCCGCCGGATGAGAACGGTGTGCGGATCGCGGAACTAAGCGTGTCCGATTTCCGGCGGAAGCTGTGGACGCACCGGCCGCTCACCGATTTCTGGCGGGTGGGACCCGGCATCGCAAAGAAGCTGCATGCGCACGCAATCTACACGATGGGGGACATTGCCCGCTGTTCGCTACAGAATGAGGAGCTTCTGTATAAGCTTTTCGGCGTGAACGCGGAGCTGCTCATCGACCATGCGTGGGGGATCGAACCGTGCACAATGGCGGAGATTAAGGCGTACAAGCCGCAGAGCAGCAGTACCGGATCGGGACAGGTCCTGCAGTATCCGCACACGGTGGAGAAGGCGAGGCTCCTCCTTCGGGAGATGGCGGTTTTGCTCGCCTATGACCTGCTGAACAAGCGTGTTGTCACCGATCAGATCGTAATCAATGTCGGTTACGACCGCACGTCGCTGGACGACCCCAAGATTCGGGCCGCTTATAAAGGCGAGATCACGGTCGATCGCTACGGGCGGAGCGTTCCGAAGATGGCGCACGGCAGCATCAAGCTGGCTGAACCGACCTCCTCGTCTTCGGAGATCCTGGAAGCAGCCACGAAGCTGTATGATCGGATCGTCAATCGGGATCTGCTGGTTCGCCGCCTGTATATTACGGCGGGACGTGTGGTTCCGGAGGATTCCGTTAAGGCGGAGAATTCGTATGAGCAGCTTGACCTTTTTACGGATTATGAAGCGGAGGAAAAGAAGCGCGCCGAGCGGAAGGCCGCTCTCGAAAAAGAGCGCCGCGCGCAGGGTGCTGTTCTGGAATTGCAGAAGAAGTTCGGAAAAAACGCCGTGCTCAAGGGGATGAATCTCGAAGAGGGCGCCATGACCGTATCGCGGAATAAGCAGATCGGCGGGCACAAAGCGTGAGTGCAAAGCGTGAGTACACAGCACACCGGTAATTAATTGCAAGAGTTGAGACAAGGGATCGGAAAGGGAGAAGTATATTCGATGAGCGGAACAGGAAAACTTGCCTGGCATAATGTACGCGGTGCCGACTGGGACGAGATGGCCGAAGCGGAGAAAGAGTGCATCCGGCTTTATGGGGATATCATTGATCTTGAGCCTCCCATTTCGAAGAAGCATCCGAAGATGTCTTTGCAGGATCGGGCGGCGCAGTTCTCTCCGTTTGCGGCGTTGACCGGATTTGACGCGGCGATCAGGGAAGAAGCCAGGCTGACACAGCAAAAGCCGGAACTCGATGAAGATGAGAAGGCGAAACTGGACCGGGCGCTGCAGATCCTGGCAGCGGCACTTGACGGAAATGCGCCGAATGCTCCGGGCACGTGTCGGGAAATGGATACAGGGAAGAATGGTGGAGCGTCCGCGTCCGCGGTCATCACCTGGTTTCTTCCCGATGATCGGAAGGAGGGCGGATCGATCGAGACGCTCCGGGCCGAGGTGCGGAAGATCGATCCGGTCCGCCGTGTGCTCATCCTGGCGGATGAGGACAGGACGGAGATCCCGCTGGATGATATTCTGGAGATGGAGATCATCAGACCCGCAGCCCGAATTTGAAGAACGCGTAGATGGCGATCAGAATGCCGATCAGGATGAGCAGATGCTTTTTCATGTAGACGATCATGCCGATGCATTCACGGACATAGGCGTTGGGCCAGAAATACCATTTGGTCCGGCTGCCGATCCCTTCCGGCGCGAAGCCGTTCTGGCGGGAGATGATGCCGCTTCGGAATACATGATAGTTCGTGGTGGAGAAAGCCGTTTTTGCGTCCGGCATTGCCTCGTCGATCAGCTGCTTTGAGAAGCGCATGTTTTCGGCGGTCGTGCGCGATTTTTTTTCCATTAGAATATCGGATTCCGGGATGCCCTTCGAGACGATGTAGCTGCGCATCGCTTCCGCTTCGGACATGGGTTCGTCAGGGCCCTGGCCGCCGGAGGGAACGATGACCGGAGCTTTGGCGCCGCGGGCGATCTGGCGTCGGTACAGCTCGATGGCGCGGTCTACGCGGCCCTGAAGGAGCGGGTAGAGCGTGCCGTCCGGGCGAAAACCGCAGCCGAGGATCATGATGAAGTCCACGTCGGACTTCGGTACATGGCGCGCGGCGATCGTTCCGCAGACGATGGCACCGATCAGAAAACATTCAAACAGGACAAAAACGGCCGTATAGGCTTCGTTTATGAAACTGAAGATGCGGTACTGCAGGTCGGAGCCGAGGAAGAAGCGCTGGTTCAGGAACAGGGCGATCGCAAAGCCCACGAGGATCACGAGGGAAAGCAGAATGCCGAGCGCGTTCGACGGGCGGAAGGATTCGCGGCGGATCAGAACGATGTTGCTGATGCCGAGAGCCAGGCAGAACAGCAGCAGAAGCGGCGAGGTGAAAAAGGCGAACATCCAGCCGGAACTCTGAAGCGTGCCGTAGATCGTGTATACGGACGGACTGGCCGCAAAGAGCGCGAGCAGGACGAGCGAGACGATCGTTGTCCAGATGCCGAAGCCGCAGTAGAAGATCGACTGGTAGGAATAGCGGAGATATTTGACCGCGCGGAAAAAGCCGACCCACAGGACGGCCGCAAGAGATACGGCTGCCAGAATGATCAGCAGAAGGTGCACCTGATACGCGGAGGAATTGCCGTTCGTCAGGTTCCGGATGTGTCCGTTCGAGGAGATCTTCATCGTGTATTCGGTCGGGTCTTCTATATTTGTGATCGTCAGCGTGACAAAGCCCTCCCGGGTTCCCGTCGCACGAATCGAGAGCCCTTCCGGGGTAAAAACGGCTTCCCGGATCTCGATCTCGCCGTCTCCTTCTATCGTATAGGAGGCGGCCTCCCTGGAACCGGAGAAGCGGAGCGTATCCACATAGTTTTTGCCCCAGATCAGGTCAGCCAGAAAGCTGAGTGCCAGAAAAGCGGCGGCAATGATCACAACAGCGGTCAGAAAGTTCTTGAAAAGTTTTTTTTCGGTCATCGGGGAGATCCTTACTTGATGTCATGTAAAATCAGTCGGTTGCGTGTGCGGCGGCAGGAACGAAGCGAGTTGCGCATCAGTAGCGGCGGAACGATGCGGGGCACGTTTCATCGGCGGTACGGATCATGATGCAAAATGTGATGCGTGTCACGAAGCGGATCACAGGATCGCGCCGAGCGGTGAGGTCATGCAGCGGGTTACAGGATCGCGCCGAGCGGTGAGCTCATGATGCGGCGCATGCGCTCCACATACTGGCTGTAGAAATCGGCATTTTTGCTGTACGGTTCATCGTAGAAGACCGTCAGGATCTGCATGTACATGCGGTTCCGGCTCTCCTCGGTGAGGCGGGGCGATACGGCGCCGACTTTACGGATGAAGCTGTGCCAGTTATTGGTGAAAAACTCATACTTCTTCAGATCCTCGGTGGCAAGCCAGTCCGCGATCTTCACATTCGTGCGGTTTTCTTTCCGACACTCGCCGGTCTGCAGAATGTAGCGGAAAGAGCCGTTCTCATAGTATCGGCCGAGAGGAAACAGGCGGCAGATTCCCGGGCGGAACGGATGGATCGAGCAGCGGCCGGCATCGTTCAGAAAGCGGCAGGCGTGCGTCGCTCCGTCCATGTTCAGATGCGGCAGAGCGATATTGTCGATCTCCGCGATTTCGAGCTCGTTTTCAAGAAGCTCGCGAAACGTTTTTCCAAGTCCGAGAGTGATGCGGCACAGATCGAGCGGGTCGAGGATGACCGAGTCGCCCATGTCACGGCAGCAGGCGGAGCAGCCCTCGCACTCGTTGCAGCCGAGAGGCGCTTCATCGTTCGCCGTATAGAAGCGGCCGTCTGAAATTTCTGTTATTGCTTCATTTCGAATCATAGGATCCCCTTATTTACTCCTAATTCTTCTTCGAGTACATCTGCATCGGTCCAGCCTTCTGCGTTCGCGCGTTCTTCGGCTTTGTGCAGCTTGGCAAGAAGTGTATAGGCTGCCCGATATCGATCCAGCTCGTCGATTTCTTTCATGGTGAGGATTCCGTATTCCCCGTGACCGTTTCTGGTAAGATAAACCCGGTTGGTGACGTCAACTTCTTTTAAGACATCAGTATAATTTCGCAGATCAGAGATAGGTTTAATGTTTGGCATTTTTCTCGCTCCTTTTCATCAATTATATTCCGGATCCGGAATATTTGCAATGATATTCACGCGTAAATTCGCATGTAAATATATACACATCACAAGAAGGGGAAAGCACAACGTTAAGAGCGGTACACTGGTTTTGTCAGAATTATGCGAATTTCCGTGTACAATCTGCCGAAAAATGGTACAATGGACATATAGAAAGTTGTGCAGAGTGTTCATAATTTGGACATAATATATGCACAACTCTCAGGTATATTAAGATACACGCAGCACTTATTCACCGGAGCCGGTATGCAGAATACGCGGAGTCGGTGTACGGCAGCACTTAAGTCGAGAGGAACAGATATGGCAAGGCAGGGAAAGGGCATCCGAAGATTAGCGATCGTGATGATCTTGATGCTTCTCGTCGCTTCCGCCGGCAACTTCCCGCTCGTGGTTTACGCGGAGCAGGGGGCACCGGCAGAAGAGACGTCTGTTTCCTATGCCCGTGAACAGATGGCCGAAACCGTTTTTCGCGAGGAGACTCTGGCGATTCCGGCGAGCTACCGCGCGATCCGCCCCATCCACGTGAAGGACAAAAACATCATCTCCGTCTGGATCCCCCGAACGGTCAACCGGATCGGTGCTTACGCGTTCCATGATGCGGCGCTCGAGGATGTTTATTATGAAGGAACGAAGGAAGAGTGGGCGAAGATCGCGATCTCGAACGTGGGACGCGGCAACCAGCCGCTTCTCGACGCGCATATCCATTACGAGTCAAAATCCGTGAAGGACATTCCGCACACCTCGACCGACAGTCCGTTTGCGGAGAATTATCAGCATCTGCTCAACGGCACGAACGGCTGGGAGCAGTATACCGATTTGAAAAACCTGCTCTACGCGGAGGATTATTACGTGATCCCGGGGCTTACCAATACGAATCAGGGCAACGGGCGCGCGACGCTCGGCATGGTTCCGCAGGGCATCTGCGTGGCGGGCAATTATCTGCTTCTGTCCGCCTACAAGTACCCGGCTGAGAAGGCGCGCTATTCCGTGATCTATGTCCTCGACAAGATCACGCACCGGTATCTGACCACGCTGATCCTGAACAGCAAGTGCCATGTCGGGGCGCTCGCGTGCATCGGCGACACCGTTTTTATCGCGGACTCGACGGTTCGTGAGGAGGGCTACCGCGCGTGGAAACTCAGCCTCGATCAGATCGATGACTGCGTCGGCAGGCAGCGCGACGCGGTAAAAACGACCGTTTACGACTATATCACCATCGATACGAATCCCGATTTCCTGTACTGCTACGACGGAAATCTCCTGGTCGGTGATTTTTACAATGAGGGGAAGGGCGGCAGCAGCTTCCTGAAGGGGTATGATCCCGAGACCGGTGAGCAGACCGTGAACAAGATCTATGTCGGCCCGACGACGCAGGGAGTCGTTGTCACCGAGTATAAGGGGAAAAACTACCTGATCGCGTCGAGCTCCTTTGGCCGGAATAATCATTCGGCGCTGACGGTACGTCAGCTCGTGAAATCCAGGATTTTCGGCTGGTTTCTGATGCCGGCGGCGCTCCGCCATGTGCGCATGCCGAATATGAGCGAGGATATCGAGATCGACGGTGACAGCCTGCTGATCTCCTTTGAATCGGGAGCGGCCCGCTATCAGGAGCAGAACTACACGAATATGCAGCTCGACCGCGTTCTCAATGTGTCGCTTCGGGCATTGATCGAAGGCGGCAGCGTCGGCGGTCTGGATGAAAATCCGCTCTATGCCTCCGCGGTTGTCTGGCGGGAAGCATGGCACCACGCCGCGTTCCGGGAAGTCTATGTATTTCCGGACATGTGTCTGGGACTCGGGCTCGATGAAGATGACGAGAATGATGACGGTGACAAACGGGATGCATCGAATTCCGGCGAAACCGGAGGCGTCGGAGGTGTCGGAGGCACTTCCCCCATCACAGTTCGGGCACGTACTTCGACAGGTCGTAATGCTGCACGAAATCCAGGAAGTTTTTCAATCGCTGCGAGATGAAGGTCTCCTTCTTCCAGATGATGCCGAAGCGGGAGGTGGCCTGCGGTGTCAGCGGGATGGCGACGAAATCGCGCGGGTTCGCCGGAACGGTGGAATAGAGGAAGGCGCCGCAGTCCCCGCCGCGGACGAAGTTCAGCGTCGTGTACAGCTGGCTGCAGTACATGAAGATATTGGCTTTGGTGCCTGCCGCCCGCAGCTTGGACTGGATCTGGCGGTTTAGCACGGAGTCGGTGTTCAGCAGAATGATCCGCTGTCCCTCCAGGTCCTCCATCGAGATCGCTTTGCGGTCGGCAAGCGGATGCGTGCGCGATACGTAGTAGACGATGCGGTCCTCCAGCATCGCGTGGTAATTGTATTTCTCCAGATTCTGGAAGTCCATGTTCACGAAGGCGGCATCGAGTGTCTCCGAATCCAGCATCGAGCGGGCACGGACGGAACCGTATTCGTACAGTTCGACCGGCGTGTCCGAGATCTCATGGAACGCGTCGATGATCCTGGGGAAAAACACCGTGCTGATGATCGGCGGGATCGCGATCCGCAGCGGCTTCAGCTTCGAAGTGATATCCGAAAACGCGGCGTACATGTCGTGGCTCTGCGCGAGCAGCGCCTCGGCTTTCTTATAGAAGAGTTCGCCCTCCGACGTGACGGAGATCCGGTTTTTCTGGTGATTCAGAAGCTTTACGTGGAATTCCTTCTCAAGGTCGCGGATGGCGATGGAGATCGCGGGCTGCGACACGAAAAACTCTTCGGCGGCGCGGGTGATGCTGTGGTAGCGGCAGACCGCGCAGAAATATTCCAATTGATTAAATGTCATAAAATATCCTGTCTTCCTTTCTTCCGGGCGATGTGCATGCCCTTTTCCCTGCAATTTCAGCATAATCCTCATTGCCGTGATTTACAATATTTAGCATAAAAATATTTTATACTAATCCAAAATCTATTAAATGTACATATGCCATATCCTGCGCTATAGTTGGTTTAACAACTGAGGCGCGCAAGTGCGTTGGCGCTCCTCGCGTAACCCGTCAATTTACAAAATGAGGAGGATACAATATGAGTCCGGCTATAATCACACTACTATTTCTGGCATTCGCAATCGTCATGTTCGTAACGGAGAAGATTCCGCTGGGACTGACTTCCATGATCGTCTGTGTAGGCCTTGTTGTTACAGGCGTTCTGGATGTAAAAACGGCATTCGCAGGTTTTATTGACAGCAATGTAATCCTGTTCGTCGCTATGTTCGTAGTCGGCGGCGCATTGTTCGAAACCGGTATGGCAAATGCCATCGGCGGTCTCGTAACCAAATTTGCAAAAACGGAGCGCGGCCTCATCATCGCGATCATGGTAATCGTCGGTGTCATGAGCGGCTTCCTTTCCAACACAGGTACAGCTGCGATCCTGATCCCGGTCGTTATCGGTATCGCCGCTAAATCCGGATTCAAGAGATCCAGACTTCTGATGCCGCTTGTTTTCGCGGCAGCCATGGGCGGCAACCTCTCCCTGATCGGCGCGCCGGGCAACATGATCGGCCAGTCCGTTCTGCAGGAAGCAACCGGCCAGAGCTTCGGTTTCTTCGAGTATGCCATCGTCGGCGGCCCGATCCTGCTTGCCGGCATCATCTTCTTCGCAACCATCGGTTACAAGCTTCTGCCGAATCATGATGTGAAGGACGATGGTTCCACATTCAGTGAGGAGAAAGATTTCAGTAAAGTTCCGAAGTGGAAAAAAGCACTTTCCCTGATCATCCTGATCGCAACACTGCTTGGCATGATCTTCGAAGATCAGATCGGCATCAAGCTGGCTGTTACCGGTTCCATCGGTGCTATTCTTCTGATTGTAACAGGCGTTATCTCCGAGAAGGAAGCGATCAAGTCCATCGACCTGAAGACGATCTTCCTCTTCGGCGGCACCCTTTCCCTGGCAGCTGCACTGCAGTCCACCGGAGCCGGTGAGATGATCGCCGACAAGGTAATCGGTATGCTCGGCAAAGAGCCGTCCCCGTATGTACTGACCTTCGTAGTTCTGCTGATCTGCTGCGTACTGACCAACTTCATGTCGAACACGGCAACCACAGCACTGATGGCTCCGATCTGCCTGTCCATCGCACAGGGCATGGGCGCTGACCCGAGAGCAGTCCTGATGGCATGCATCATCGGAGGATCCTGCGCATACGCTACACCGATCGGTATGCCGGCCAATACGATGGTACTTGGCGTCGGCGGCTACAAGTTCAAGGATTACGCGAAATCCGGTGTTCCGCTGATCATCATCGCGATGGTAGTCAGCATGATCATCCTTCCGATCGCATTCCCGTTCTTCCCGGGCTGATCGGATCCGAGTAAGTGATCCAAAAATAAATATCCAATGTATCAACAAATACCAGCATAGAAAACCTATCAGTACACATGTAACGGCCGGGCCTTACGTTTTTTCCGGCAAGCTCAGAAAGAAGGAGAGTACACATGGCAAACGAAGCACAGGTAAAGAAATTAACCGATATTATGGCACAGTTCGTCGGATATACCGCGAAAAAGCTGCCGGATGATGTCATCGCGAAACTGCAGGAGCTCAGAGACAAAGAGACTTCTCCGATGACCAAAGTTATCTACGACACGATGTTCCGCAACCAGGAACTGGCGATGGCAATGAACCGCCCGTCCTGCCAGGACACCGGCGTACTGCAGTTCTGGGTAAAATGCGGCACGAAGTTCCCGCTGATCGATGACCTTGAGGCGCTTCTGAAGGAAGCTGTCATCAAAGCAACGGTAGAGACACCGCTTCGTCACAACTCCGTCGAGACCTTCGATGAGTACAATACCGGCAAAAACGTAGGAAAAGGAACCCCGACCGTTTGGTGGGATATCGTTCCGAACTCCGATTCCTGTGAGATCTACACCTATATGGCAGGCGGCGGCTGCACCCTTCCGGGCAACGCGACCGTTCTGATGCCGGGTGAAGGCTACGAAGGTGTTACCAAGTTCGTTCTGGATCGTATGACCACCTACGGACTGAATGCCTGCCCGCCGCTTCTGGTTGGTGTCGGCGTCGGAACTTCCGTAGAGACCGCGGCGCTCAACTCCAAGAAAGCACTGATGAGACCGATCGGCAGCCACAATGACAACGCGAATGCAGCCAAGATGGAGAAGCTTCTCGAGGACGGCATCAACGCGATCGGCCTCGGACCGCAGGGCATGGGCGGCAACTACTCCGTTATGGGCGTTAATATCGAGAACACAGCCCGTCATCCTTCCGCAATCGGCGTAGCCGTAAATGTAGGATGCTGGAGCCACAGAAGAGGCCACATCACCTTTGATAAGGACCTGAACTTCACGATCGACACACATACCGGTTTTGAGTACAACGAGCAGTAAGCGGAAGGGAGAATAAATTATGTCAGTAAGAATCGAAGATGGTAAGAAGATCCTGGTAACTCCGGTTAGTGCAGAAGATCTGAAAGACATTCATATCGGAGATATTGTTTATCTCGACGGAGATATTACGACCTGCCGTGACGTTGCTCACCGCCGCGTTGTAGAAGAGGGAAGAGACCTTCCGGTCGATGTTCGCGATGCTGCGATCTTCCACGCAGGCCCGATCATCCGTCCGCTGGGCGATGACAAATACGAGATGGTATCGGTAGGCCCGACCACCTCCATGCGTATGGAAAAATTCGAGTATGAGTTCGTGCAGACCACCGGCGTGCGCGTAATCGTCGGAAAGGGCGGCATGAAAGAGAATACCGAGAGAGCATGCAAAGATTTCGGCGCGATCCACTGCGTATTCCCGGCAGGCAATGCTGTTGTAGCAGCTGCCGAGGTTGAAGAGATCGTTGAGGCACAGTGGAAAGACCTCGGCATGCCGGAGACCCTGTGGCACTGCCATGTCAAAGAGTTCGGACCGCTGATCGTATCCATCGACTCCTACGGCCGCAACTACTTCGAGGAGCAGAAGATCGAGTATAATAAGAAGAAAGACGAGCAGGTCGAGATCATCAGCAAGCAGGTAGGCTTCATCAAATAAAATGGCATATCCCGGGTAAAAACGGGTATGCTTCAGATAGCCGGGAGCTGTCGCACTTAGTGCGGCAGCTCCTTTTTTGCGCGGCAAAGTGCTCACGGATCGGCAGCACCTGACAGAGCTCCTCATCGGGATACGATGCGAAAGAATCATCCCCAACAGTCTGTGAATATGATAAAATAAAAATACAGATTGCAAGCGAAGGGGGTTCGTTACGGCAATGGCAAAAACTCAGAAAAAAACTTCGAATTCCGGCAGAACCGCCGGGAAGAATTCCGGAAGAACAGCCGGGAGGACATCCGGCAGGAAGAAAGGCGCGGGGCGCGGGAAAGGCAGGAAAAAGCAGAGCATCTTCAAGCGTATCCTTAAGGGCATCGGTATCTGCATCCTCATTTTGGTCCTGGCATTCGCGGGGCTTCTGGCATGGCTTTCCGTGACGGAATACAAGCCGGCGGAGCGCGTGGCGTTGAATGTGTATGATCCGGGAACGACGCTCGGCGCGAGTGAGAAGAGCACCGATGATCCGGGCATGGATTTCAGTGACGAAAATGCAGGGGCAGGAAACGAAGTGGAAAACGCGAACAGCGCGGAAAACGCAGAAGGCGCGGAAAACGCAGACAGTGCAGATAACGCAGCAGGGACGGAAGGCGCGGATGGCACCGCGGCAGGAGGCACGGCGGAGAACGGCGTGCAGGCAGGTGAGAGCTTCTCCATCATGACCTGGAATATCGGTTACGGCGCCTTGGGTGACAATGCCGACTTCTTCATGGATGGCGGCAAGGGTGTGAAGACCGCGACGGAGACGAGAGTGAAATCAAATCTCTCTGATGTAGAGACGGAGATCATCAAGCTGAATCCGGATTTTACCTTCCTGCAGGAAGTCGATCGCGATTCGATGCGCAGTTACGGAATGGATGAGGCGCAGCTGATCTCCGACCAGATCTACAGCTCCGGCATCGGGCAGGCCTACGATACGACCTTCGCGTGGAACTATCGCGTGGGCTTCATTCCCTATCCTGTTCCGCCGATCGGCAAGGTAAACAGCGGCATCCTGACACTTTCGAGCAGGCAGATCGATGATTCCGAACGAGTGCAGCTGCCCTGCCCGTTCAGCTGGCCGGTAAGGCTCGGCAATCTGAAGCGCTGCCTGATGATCGACCGTGTGCCGGTGACCGATGCGGATGGCAATCGCACGGGGCGGGAACTCGTGCTGGTCAACCTTCATCTGGAAGCCTATGATGACGGGGAAGGCAAGGCGGCACAGACGCAGATGCTCTCCGAGATCATCGAAAATGAAGTACAGAAAGGCAACTATGTGATCGCGGCCGGCGATTTCAACCAGTCCTTCTCCGGCACCGATACGAGTATGTATCCGGCACAGGAGGGCAAATGGGAATGCGGCCTTCTCGATGAAAGCGCGTTCAGCGACAGCTGGAACTTCTATATGGACGCGGCCACGCCGACCTGCCGTTCGCTTGATCAGCCGTACGCTTCGGCGGATCGTGAAAACTTCCAGTACTACGTGATCGACGGCTTCATCGTGTCGAACAATATCGAGGTAGGATCCGTGGAGACGCAGGATCTCGGGTTCGTGGCAAGTGACCACAATCCGGTCCTCATGAATTTCACCCTCGGTGAGTGAAGCACCCCCGCGCGAATGACCGAACAGCAGGCACGCGAACTGAAAATCCCTGCAAACCGTTTATTTAAGCGGTTTGCAGGGATTTTTTAATTGCGTCTCAAAGCCCTGGAGCGAACTAGTAGATATGCCGGGATCATGGCGGATAGTGCATGGGTGTGGGAACAACAATGACTGCTAGATTTTAAGATGAATTTATCGTAAAATATTGCATGACAGGCATTCGGATGCTAATATAACTGTAAAGATGACGCAAAGAAAGGATGTGATTCGATGGCAATTATTAATCCTGTTTCAGATCTTAGAAATTATAATTCGGTTTTAGAAAAGGTATCAGTTGGATCGCCTGTATATCTCACAGTTAATGGCAGAGGCAAATATACCATCCGTGATATTTCCGAAGACGAAGAATTTGAGAAAACAAAGGCAATGCTTAGATTAATGTGTGAACTCAACGAAGGAAAACGTTCCGGTGAAGAAGAGGGATATGTATCTGCAGCAGATGTGAGAGCACATTTTCATGGTAAACGCCCATGAAGTACAGAATCGAATATTCTCCTATAGCAATACGTGATCTCGACCGTGTTTGGAATGAAGCGTTCGAAGCATCCAAAGATTATGACATTACACAGAAGTATCTTGATGAATTGATGGACAAGGTTGAAGCAAAGGCGGATTGCCAGAAATCAGGAGCACCGCTCTATTACCAGGATCTTTTTACCGGCTACTACTTTATTGTATTTAAAGCATACATGGCTTTCTACCGAATTGATGGAGAGAGGATGCTGGTTGATAGAGTTCTCTTCGGGGCAAGCGACTATATGAGATTTCTTCATCTGGGTACAGACAAATAATATTATACTTGCTGAGTACAAAATGAGTACAGCAGCTTGTGAACGATGTGAATATAACGAAAAGCATATCAAAAGATACGCTAATAAATCACGAAATGTATAGGTAAGCACGGTTTGGAAAAAAGAAGCAGGCGAAATATGAGCAATGCAGGTATGCAGCACGGCAATCTCGAAGCCTATGTCCGTACATTCGGGCGGCACACGATCGGGGAGTACCCCTTCCGCGATGTCGACGGTCTCGTGCTGAGTTATATCATCTATTATAATTGGAAAAACATCGTGCCGGGAACCGGCGAGCAGATCGATCTGAAAACGGCAGCGGACCGCTACTATCAGGAGGGGCGTGCCTGCATGAAGATCGTAAGAGGTGAGTTTTTGCGGGCGGTCGCGGATTCGAAGCGCTTCGGAGACATGAAGCTCTCCGACTATGTGGAGAAGGAGACGGAAGGCGAGAATCCGGTCCGCTTTACGGCGATGAATATCGCGTTTGATGACGGACGGCATTTTCTGGTGTTCCGCGGCCTTGACGATACCGTTGCCGGCTGGCGCGAGCTCTTCCAGATGAGCTACGAACCTCTTCCCTGCGAAGAAGAGGCACTCGCCTATCTGACACGCATCGTTCTTCGCGATCCGGACAGCAGACCCCTTTATTACACCGGCGGTTTTTCCAAAGGTGGGACGATGGCCCTTTACGCGGCATCAAAGGCGGGTCCGCTCGTACAGAAGAGAATCCGCGGCATCTATGCCTATGATAGTCCCGCGATCCGCACGGCGGTCAGCAACTCCGTGGAATTCCGGCGGATCGGTGACCGCTTCCGCAAGGTCGTTCCGGAGGATTCCTTTGTCGGCATGATCTTTGAGACGAAAAATCCGGGGAAGGTCGTTCTCAGCTCCGCGGACGGGCCTCGTCAGCACGATCCGATGACCTGGAGCATCGAGAACGGGCAGTTCCTCACGATCCGGAAGGACATGCTGAAGGAACAGCACAGCGTCAAGATCGTCAACCGCTGGTGCGGCATGACCACGAATGTGCAGAAGAAGGAATTCATCAAATTCCTCTTCAACACGATCGATACGATGCGGAACAACTACGACTATGAGGATATTCTCACTGCCTTTATCGGCAAAATAAAAAGGCAGGTCGAGACCATCATCATCACCAAACCGGTGATGTGGTACGCGGTACTCAACCTGCTTCGTTCATTTCTTACCTATGCGGCAGAAGGGTGGCACGATTGAATCGTGCCACCCTTCGACGATGTAAGTGGGGCAGAAAAGTCCTCTGGCTCCGTTTCCCTCGCCGCGCGGAGTCCTTTCGAGCTCAAAGCAATTAGCGGCTCAGTCCAAATGTCGCCGCGAGGGCGTTTTCTGCCCTTCTTTTTCGTCGGATGGAATGTGACCGTCCGCAGTTCAGTTTGCCGACAGTGTGATTCCCTCAACGTCCTCGAGTTCGATCGTCGCGAGCGTCCGCTTGCTGACCTTTTCGGACTTCAGGGCGACGATGCGGCCCGCCTGGCGGGTGATCGCCTTCTCCAGATAGTTGCGAACATCGCGCGCGTTCGCATAAGATTTCGGTTTATTGGCACAGCGTTCCTCGAAGAAGCGCTGTGCCTCTTTTTCTGCTGCCTTCGACAGTTTATAATCCTGCTTTTTGCACATCGAGCGGAGGATCGCGACCTCTTCCTCGGCTGTGTAGTCATCGAACATGATGATCTTGTTGAAGCGCGAGCGAAGACCCGGATTTGAGTCGAGGAATTCCTCCATCAGATCGGTGTAGCCGGCGCAGATGACGATCAGATCATCGCGGTGATCCTCCATCGCCTTCAGGAGCGTATCGACCGCTTCCTGGCCGAAGTCGTTCTGCCCCTTGCCGGTCAGCGCGTAAGCCTCGTCGATAAAAAGGACGCCGCCGAGCGCCTCTTCGATCACATCCTGCGTTTTCAGCGCGGTCTGTCCCACATAACCGCTCACAAGACCCGAGCGGTCCACTTCTACGAGATGTCCCTTCTCCAGTACGCCGATTCCCGCGTAAATGCCGGCGAGCAGACGGGCAACCGTTGTTTTTCCGCTTCCGGGGTTCCCTTCAAAAACCATATGCTTATTGATCGCCGAGGCTTTCAGACCGCGTTCGGAGCGGATCTTCTGAACCTTGACGAGGTTGATCAGAGCATTGACATCCTCTTTGACCGAAGTCAGGCCGATCAGAGAGTTCAGCTCCGCGATCAGATCATCCGTTGACGGCGGCTCTGCGTTGTCATCGTCGGAAGAAGCGGAATTGCCGTTTGCGGGCGCGGTGCCGCTTCCTTTGTAAGCATTTGCGGATCCGCCTGCTGCACCTGCCGCGGCGAAGGAGCCGCCGCCGTTCCGACGGGGAGAAGCCGGCCTGGTCTTCTGGTCGGGGCGGAGCAGGCCGTATTCCTTCAGAAAGTTGTCGAGCATGATCAGATAGCGGGTCAGTGTGCCCACAACGAGGGGATCGGCGCTGTCGCGGCTTGCCAGGAAGTCCTCACCGAGCTCCCTATATGCCTTCACGAGCTGGCGCGCCTTCTGGTTGCGATACTTGTCGGCACGGATCTTGTGTCCCGCATCCGCGATGACAAAATATTTGAGAACGAGCGGTGCCTCGGCGCCGAAATGGTCATCGTTCAGCATGCGCTTGCTCTTCAGCTCGGACGCGCGGGCGGAAGTCATCGCTGTGCCGAGCTGCGTCTGCAGATAGGCGGCATCCGTGGAATTGTAGGATCCGTCGGCAAAGGCCAGATACAGAATAAAGCTGATGAAGTTCTGCCGCTGGATCTCTTTCATCTTAATAGGAAGAGAGCGGTTCGGAATTCCCTTGGACTCCAAATAGTCGCAAATTTCGTAAATATTCGTGAGCGTTTCGTTGATCGAAGTATCCATTTTCACCCTCGTTGAGCAGGAAGCGCCTTTTTCGCGGGCGCATTTTCGTTGGTCATCTACTGGAAATTGTATCAAATCAGCGGATGAATGACAATATTCCGGGGCGCGAAAAAGGGGCCGGGCAATGCAAGCACCCATTTGTGCAAGACATACAAAA